>MDTG01259042.1_pt1 | contig 56412 bp, 47 predicted proteins | sample 811421 | NCBI WGS metagenome assembly MDTG01 (sample SAMN05326645, study PRJNA326480) | marine metagenome | isolation source: seawater | place: Pacific Ocean: South East | collected 2011
AATTGAATCTGCAATACTTTTTGAAAATTATTTTTGAATTATTTTTTCAAACTCATTTCTCAAAAAGAACGTCCCATTTTTTTGGGGCTGCAAATGTACAACTAAAATTGAATCTGCAATACTTTTTGAAAATTATTTTTGAATTATTTTTTCAAACTCATTTCTCAAAAAGAACGTCCCATTTTTTGGGGCCGCAAATGTACAATTAAAATTAATTCCTACAATACTTTTTGAAAAAAAAATATTTTCAAATCGATTTCAGCTCTTTCAGTGAACAACCCGCTTATTTTTTTCGGGAGGGCAAATGTAGTTAAGATAATGTTATTGAGATGTAAATTTTGACCACTTTTTTTCATCTTTTTTACTGTACATTGACTACCAATTCTTTACGGATTACCTAAAGCAACAGAAAGGACTTGTCCATTGAAATATTTATGCTCTTCAGTTGCAAACTGACAGATGTATTTGGCCATTTCTTGAGCTGACAATGGTGCTTTATAGTCAGGAAATGCTTGATTTAGCATCTCCGTTTGCACTGCTCCTAAGGCCAAAGCATTCACTTTTATGTTAAACTCTGACAATTCCAATGCTAAACATTCTGTTAATATACTCAATGCTCCCTTTGAGCTACTGTATGCAGAAAGTCCACTAAATTTACTACTACCTTGGATTCCTCCCATACTGCTAATGTTTACGATATGTCCACCTGGCTTCATATAAGGTGAGCACAGTTGTATGGAACTTACAGCAGTGAGTACATTCGATTGAAACATGCTTTGAAAGTCTGCTATAGTTGTTTTGAGAAAAGCTTTATTAATCAACTGTCCAGCATTGTTTATTAATACATCCACCCTTCCCCATTGATTCAAAACACCTTTGATTTGTGCTTCTTCCTTGGGCTCGTTTAAGTCAATTGCTAAAGTTTCAAGGCATTCTGTTTCCTTTTCAAGGGCCTCTAAAGCAACCTGACTTCTTGCAATTGCTAAGACTTTATGTCCATTTTGATCTAACTCTTTCGCGATTTCTCTTCCAATTCCTTTACTTGCTCCAGTAACAACTATATTCATATATACTTTATTTTCGGTGAAATTATCCATTATCACTTATGAAAACCATTATATATAGGAGTGTGTTTCATTAAATTTGTACTGTGGGCAAGTTAAAACTGGATTTACACGACATTTATAATAAAGGAAAGCAGATAGATGTTGCCTTAAATGAGCTTATTGAAGAGGCAGTAACTTATAAAGTAAAAACGGTTGAAATCATCCCGGGCAAAGGAAGTGGACAACTTAAAAAACGTGTAATCCGATTCCTTGAGCAAAAACACATTAAAAAACAATACCATCGAATCGAAAAAGATGGGAAGAATTTTGGACGATTATTTGTTCACTTTAAACATTAATACATTATATATATGTTCACTTCAGGTCGGATTGCCTTTGTTATCTTCTTTTTAGTCCTTTTTATTTCTTACTTAGTTTGGGCATACCGAAAAGACATTCAAAAGTTGCCATGGTATTATAAAGGATCAGGTAAGATTCTATTAGCTCTAATACTAATTTATGCTGCTTATTTTATTCTTACCCGTTGGGTTATTTGATGATTGGTTCTAAGATTTCAGCAAATTCTTTCACCATCATACCGGTTGCACCCCATATTATTTGCTCTTGAATGGGATACCCAAGTACTTTTTGATTCAAGCCTGTATTGAACATTATGGCTCGTTCTTCAATTTTATCTTCCCCAATTAAGTCATTTAATTCTACTTCTATAAAAGACTCCACTTCTTTTTGTTCAGGAATGAACTCGATTGTTTGATTTGTATAACCAACAAAAGGTGCTATTAAGAAGTTGCTAGGTGGAACATAAATGGAACTAAGTTGTCCTATGATTTCTACTTGTTGCGAAGGTATGGCCAATTCCTCTTCCGCTTCTCGGAGTGCCGTTTCCATTAAACTTTTGTCTTCTTTTTCATGCTTTCCTCCTGGAAAAGCAATTTGGCCACTATGCACTCCTTTGTATTTTGTTCGTTGGATAAATACCGTATGCCAATTGAATTTTTTAAGGTAAAGCAAGACTAGCACGGCACTTTTTTTAGGCTTCAGTTCTTCTAAGTTTAATTGTTGAACTCCCTTTCTTTGTGGCATGAGCTTTTGGTGAGCTTGTATACCTGGCAATTCTTCTTGTAACCTTTGACTTAATTGATTGATGAATTCTATTTGCATTATTCAGTTACCAAATATGATTTGTTTTTCAAGTCATAGTAAATTAATTGTTTCTCATTTTCAAGAGCTATATATCGATTATCGAAATTGGTGATGACATTCCAATTAAATGATAGCTCAGATTTATCTCCTAATATATATAGCGCCTTTTTCTTCTCCTTACTCAATATATACAAACTATCTCCAATCCATTCTATCTCATCATAATTGGCATCAAGTAAATATTTCCCATTTTCTCCTATAATACCCCATTGATTATCCTTTTTAACTACACCTACTTTATGATTAAAGCTTAAGCAATAGTCAAATTGATAAGGGATGACTAAGTTTAGGCTTGGATTGGAATACCCCCACTTTCCTCTTTTCTTTACCGCAGTATAACCATCTACTCGATATTCACCGACATCTTGAAATATAGCTGGAAAGACCTTTTCTCCTTTAGTGTCAATAATGCCAAATTTTTCCTTTAAATGAAATTTAGCATAACCTTGGCTAAACTTACCAAACAGTAAAGCTTCTACTTTGAAGTCAAATTGAATAGGAATAACAATTTCACCTTTGGTATTTATATATCCATACTTGTTTTCTTGAACAATCATGGCTAAACTGTCGGAAAAGTCGCCAATTTGATCATATTCAAAAGGCAATATTTCAGAACCATTTTTATCTAACAATCCAAATAGGCTGTCTTTTTTAGCTCGGGCAAGTCCAAATTCATTAAAGTTTTCTAGCCAATTATAAGTGCAAGGAATCACTGTTTTACCATTTTCATTAATAATCCCTTTCTTCCCGTCCAATGTAATTAGCGCAAAATCTCCTTCAAAATCATCTCCATATTCTAGCGTTAAAGGAATAAAAACATTCCCTTTTTCGTTTACATATCCATAGGCGGTGTCATTGGCAACCAAGGCTTTTCCTGAAGACATTTTACCTACCAACTCATACTGAAAAGGGACAATTGCTTTATTGGTCTTATCAATTAAACCATAAAAATCATCCTTCATAACAACGGCTACACCTTTTTGAAAACCTTCTCCATCTTCATACATAAATGGAATTACCGATTTCCCTTGCTTATTGATATACCCTATTTTTCCATTTTTAATAGCCAAAGCTAAACCTGACTGAAAAGAATCAACACTTTCAAATTGGGCAGGAATCATAACTTCAGCATTGGTGTCGATAAATCCGTATAATCCATCTTCTTTATAAGGTAAGAATGGTTTTAGACTCAATTTCATATCACTCAAAAGCTCTTCGGTATATGGATAATCGGGAAAGTCAATTCGAAACTCAACAATTCGATCAGGACTATAATCTATCATATATAACTTATAGATATTTCTCCAAGCTTCCTCTACATTTCTATTCTTGGGATTTGAAAGAACAAAATCATGGAATTCTTGGATACTTTGATTTGGTGTTGATTTAGAGTAAATAGAGTCTTGTGCTTCTTTGCTATAAGGACTTTCGGGATGACTTTGAACAAAAGCTTGAAAGTCTCCAATATTCCCATTTTGCGTAAGTTCTTTGTAAAGCGATAGGTCGAAAAGGTTTTTGGCTTCATAAAATTGTTCTGCTTCAGGGTATGTAGTCATAAAAAAGCGATAAGCCGACGAAGTATTTTCTTGCTTGGCGGCCATAAATGCCAATCTATTTCTTTGCTTTATGGCTTCATCTTTAAAGTCAGAATCGTTGTGTTGTTCAATATACTTTTGATACATTGAAACAGATTGTTTTTGTTGTATGACTCTGAATACTTTGGCATCAATACTATCTTTCCAGTTTTCAATTCGTATCGAATCTACCTTCAATTCGCTTAAATCAGACTTTTCTTTCTCAGTGAGCTTTACCCAATTGGTATCTGCTTGTATTATATACTTAAAAGCAGAATCTAAATGATAAAACGGATTATTCGTCCTTCCATAAATCAAACTCAATCCATAAGGAGCAGCAACAATTTCCTTTTCCTTTACCTTTTCAAACAGTTCTTTGGCTTTAAAGTAGTCAAAAACCTCAAGTGCTTCAAAGGCCTTTTCCAGTTTACCTGCCAAAACCGATCCTGTAATTATCGTTAATCCTAAGACTAATATGTGCTTCTTCATAAAGGTCAAAATTACTTGCTTGCTATATTTTTTGCAGCAATGATTCAAAGAGTTATTAAAATCAAACTGTGTACCACTTTACTTGTCAATTTTACCTATCATAATAATTCCGTATTATTGAAGGAATGAGAAAACTTTACTTTTTTAGTTTACTTGGCTTCTTTTTATTCCACTTAACCGCTTGTCAATTCAATTCAGAACAGGCTAAAAAAGATAAAGTTTCAAAATTGGAAGCGCTCTTCGACTTAGACAGCATCAAATCAAGAGGTAGTTTAAAAGCCCTCATTGAAAATAGCAGCACATCCTATTTTGTATACAAAGGTCAACCGATGGGTTTTGAATATGAACTCTTAAGTCGATTTACCAAAGAGATCAATGTTGACTTAGAATTAATTCCCATTCAAAATATGGATCATGTGTTTGATTCATTAGAAGAACTTAAAGGCGATGTTATAGCAGCTAACCTTACGGTAACAAAAGAAAGAAAATCACAAGTTGAATTTAGTTTACCATTACTTTACTCTAATCAAGTTTTGGTGCAACGAAATGAAGGAGATTTGGTGAGAACTCCTTCACAAATGGCCCATAAAACAATTTTTGTTCGAAAAAACTCTTCCTTTTACAGCAGACTACATCACCTTTCCGAAGAAATCGGTGATAGTATGGATATTCAAGAAGTGAGTGGAGACATGACTGTAGAAGAATTGATTAAACAGGTAGCTGAAGGTGAAATTGATTATACTGTTGCAGATAGACATGTTGCCAAAATCAATCAGGCATTCTACAGAAACCTATATACAAAAACACCTGTAAGCTTAGAGCAGCAAATAGCTTGGGCTTTGCGAAAAAACACGCCTCAACTTCTAAAAGCAATTAACCTATGGCTTGAAGAGTTTAAAAAGACAAAAGATTTCCGCGTAATCTATTTGAAATATTATGGAAATACGAAACTCTACCGTTCACGGGTAAAAAGTGAATTATTTACACCCAAAAGCGGACAAATTAGTCCTTATGACTCTTTAATTAAAGAGGCTGTAAAACCTTTGGGTTGGGATTGGAAACTATTAAGTGCCTTAATTTATCAGGAATCTGGCTTTAATCATTATGTGGAAAGTTGGGCAGGTGCTTATGGTTTGATGCAACTCATGCCAGAAACGGCTGAGTCGTTTGGAGTGGATTCCATTTCTAGTCCAGAAGCAAATGTGAAAGCCGGTGTAAAATATTTATTGTGGTTGAACAAGGAGTTTTTAGAGAAAGTGAGTGACTCGACCGAACGAGTGAAATTTGTATTAGCTGCTTATAATGTTGGACTTGGTCATGTATTTGACGCGATTCGATTAGCAGAGCACCATGAGCTTAACCCTGAAGTATGGGATAAAAATGTGGCTGAAATGCTCAAAAACAAAAGCCTCCCAGAATACTATAAAAGTGAAGTAGTTTATTATGGCTATTGCCGAGGTAGCGAACCATATAAATATGTAAAGGAGATTTTCGAGCGCTATGAGCATTATTTGAATATGGTAGAAAAGGAGGAGTAAGTAATTGCTGTAAGCTTCCTTTAACTACTTTTAGCCTCCATGAAATACAACAGCGAATTCATCACCTTTGACTTACCAAACGGTTTACGTGTTATTCACAAACAAACCGATAGACCAGTTGCACATGTTGGATTATTTATTAATGCCGGTAGCCGAGATGAAATTGATGGTGAAAGTGGTTTAGCTCATTTTATAGAACATGCCTTATTTAAAGGGACCAAAAATAGAAAGGCCTATCACATTTTAAATCGTTTAGACAGTGTTGGTGGAGAATTAGATGCCTACACGACCAAAGAAATGACCTGTTTGTATGCTTCTTTTTTAAAGGAATACTACAATCGGGCGCTAGAGTTAATTGCTGACATTAGTCTCCATGCTACTTTTCCTGAAAAGGAATTAGAAAAAGAAAAGGAAGTTATTCTTGATGAAATTCTAGTTTATCAAGACAGTCCCTCTGATCAAATTTTTGACGACTTTGAAAGTCAACTCTTTAAAGGTCACTCATTAGGAAACCCGATTCTAGGAACAAAAGAAAGTGTCTTGGCCCTTGGTAAAAAACACATTCAAGCTTATCAAAATCGATTATACACTGCATCAAATATGGTAATTAGCAGTGTGGGCAATATTTCGGTTAAACGATTGAAAAAATTGATTGAAAAGCTTTTTCAGGAAGTTCCCACGAAAAAAGCAGAAATCGACAGAAAAGCATTTCTTCCTTTGGCTCCAACTCATCAAGAAGTAAACAGAGGGAGTATGCAGACACATTATATGATGGGGAAGGCTAGCATAAGTGCAAAAAGTCCTAAACGCTATGGCATGTCTTTACTCAACAATGTATTAGGTGGCCCAGCGATGAATAGTATTTTGAACTTAAAAGTGAGAGAGCGATTTGGGTATACCTATCACTTGGAATCGAATTATTCTGCTTTTTCAGACTCTGGTGAATTTTCAATTTACCTCGCTTCAGATCCAAAATATATGTCTCGTTGTATAAAAGCTATAGAAAAAGAGTTGAAACTCTTGACTCAAAAATCGCTTAGCACTAGCAAATTGCATTTAGCCAAACAACAATTGAAAGGACAATTGGCTATTTCCCGTGAAAACAATGCAAGCCTAATGCTATCTTATGGAAAAAGCTTTTTAATGAGCAATCAAGTGAAAACCATAGAAGAAATTCATCATCAGATTGACCAAATCAGTGCATCTGAATTATTGGATATAGCCAATCAAGAATTTGATGCTAATCACTTTTCTACTTTAACCTATCAAGGAAATTAAAAAGAAAGCTTAAGCTTTTGCAATACTTTTTGATCGATGGGAAAAGTCAAGGTTTCATTTTTAAGTGACTTTAGATCATACCAAAACAATTGATGTTTGTTTCCCTTTTCTACATCCAATGCAGATTGTCCGTGTTTAATTGGCTCAAATGAACTTGAATCGACCTTGTAATAAATAGAAATCAATTGATCATTTTCATTGAAAGCCGAAGGCTGAAAAAAGTCAGTTGTGTAAAAATGCGATTCAATATCAATTTGAACACCCAATTCCTCTTTGCATTCACGCTTTAAAGCATCTGAAATTCCTTCTCCCCATTCTACTCCCCCACCTGGGAATTTGGTAAATGAAAATCCCTTTCTATTCTCAGTTGAAAGTAAAATGAAACCATCATTTCTAACTACCAAGGCATAAACTCGGATATTAAAGCGTTTTTGTGGTAAACTCATAGACAATAATTGACTGCTATTGCGTTAATGTTTGGATATTTGTCGATCTACAATTTTACTACTTTTGAAGCCGTGCTAAAAAAACAGCTTTTCACATTTCTTGTTTTCACTTTTCTAGCTTTGTTGATTCATGCGCAAGAAAAAGCTACTGTAAGCGGTTATATTTTCAATGAAAATGGCAAAGCTGTAGAAGCTGCAACAGTTGGCGTAAAAGGAGAAGCCGGCGGAACTTCAAGTAAATCGGATGGGTATTATCAAATTTCAGTAACTGCTGAAAAGGAGATTACCTTGGTTATTAGTCACATTAGTTTTGAGCAAGTTGAAAAAAAGCTAAACCTAAAGAAGGGTGAAAAGCTAAGCTTAGATTTTCGATTAAAACCTTCATCTGTCAATATTGGAGAAGTTGCTGTAGAGGAAGAAAAGAACCGAGGAAATACCATGGAATCGGTTGATCCGAAAAACATACAATATATTCCTTCTCCTAATGGAAGCTTTGAAGCCGTTGTTAAAACACTACCCGGTGTTAGCTCAAATAATGAATTAAGTTCTCAATATAATGTGCGAGGAGGAAATTTTGATGAAAACCTAGTTTACGTCAATGATATTCAAATTTATCGTCCTTTCTTAATTCGTAGTGGAAACCAAGAAGGTTTGAGTTTTATTAATCCTGATTTGATTGAAAATATCAATTTTTCGGCAGGTGGGTTTGAAGCAAGGTATGGCGATAAAATGTCTTCCGTTTTAGCGGTTGAGTATAAAGAGCCAGATGAATTCGCAGGTTCAGTAAGTGCAAGTCTCTTAGGAGGGTCAGCCCATGTTGAAGGTAGTTCAGAAGATAAGAGATTGACATATATAGGTGGTGTTCGTTACCGAAGTAATCAATACGTATTGGGAAGTTTAGATACGGATGGAGATTATCAGCCAGTATTTGCCGACATTCAGTCATACATTACTTATGACTTAAGTGAAAAGTGGGAAATTGGCTTTTTAGGAAATTATGCTCGAAATCAATATAACTTCATTCCAGAAACAAGAGAAACCAATTTTGGTACGATTCAATAAGCGCTTCGATTAACTATTTACTTTGAAGGACAGGAAGTCACTGACTATGAAACTTATTTTGGGTCTATTACCAATACCTACAAACCCAATCCCAATTTAGAACTAAAGCTCATTACTTCGGCTTTCCGTTCGTTCGAAACAGAAACATTTGACATTTTAGGGCAGTATTTTATCGACGAACTGGAACGTGATTTAGGTAGTGACCAGTTCGGTGATGTGGCATTTAATCGAGGTGTTGGTTCTTACTTAAATCATGCAAGAAACTATTTGGATGCAACCGTTGCTAGTACACAACACCGTGGTAAATTGATTAAAACAAATGGAAGCATTGAATGGGGATTAAACTTCCAGCATGAAGAAATTATTGATGAATTAAACGAATGGGATTTAATAGACTCTGCAGGATACTCCCTTCCACAGCCTCCACAAACTCCAGGTCAAAACCCACAGCGCCCTATTGAACTTAACTTATTTAATGTTTACCGTGCTAAGAATACACTCAGTAGTAACCGACTTATGGGCTACGGACAAAGAACTTACCGATGGGAGAGAAAAGATTCTAGTTTAATGAGCTTTACCGGAGGTATTCGATTTAATTATTGGGATTTGAACGAAGAGTTCTTAATTAGTCCAAGAGCCAATTTAGCCTATGAACCCAATTGGGAAAGAGACTTTTTGTTTCGTTTCAGTACAGGTTTTTATCATCAACCTGCCTTTTACCGAGAACTTAGGGATTTTGAAGGAAACCTGAACAAAGACATCAAAGCGCAAGAATCAATTCATTTTGTAATAGGTGCTGATTATAACTTTAAAGCTTGGGGCCGACCTTTCAAATTTGTAGGAGAAGCTTACTACAAACAAATGAATAACATTATTCCTTATGAAATTGACAATGTTCGAATTCGTTATTATGCCGAAAATTCAGCCACTGCTTATGCCGTTGGTACCGATTTTAAAATCAATGGAGAATTTGTAAAAGGCGTTGACTCTTGGGTTAACTTAGGTTTTTTACAGGTACGAGAAGATATCAATAATGATGCTTACTATGACTATTACAACAGTGATGGAGAAAAAATTGTACCTGGATTCACTTTCAATAATACACCAACTGATAGCGTAAAAAATGAGCCTGGTTATATTCCTAGGCCTACAGACCAACTGATTAACTTTAGTCTCTTTTTTCAAGATTACCTACCGAGATACCCTAGCTATCAAATGCACATGACATTTCATTATGGTAGTGGATTACCATTCGGTCCGCCTTCAAATGAGCGATATAAAGATACCCTTCGAATACCTGCTTACCTGCGCGTTGACTTAGGGTTTTCAAAACAGTTACTTGGAGAAGACAGCCAAGTAGGACCTAAAAGTCCATTGAGACATTTAAAGTCAGTTTGGTTAGGCGTAGAAGTTTTTAACCTTTTACAACGTAACAATACTTTATCCTATTTATGGGTCACCGATGTAACCAATAGACAATATGCGGTACCCAACTATTTAACTTCTCGCCAAGTAAACATCAGGCTGCAAGTTAAATTCTAAAGCTTAAATACAAAAAAAGGGTAGCTATTCGCTACCCTTTTTATTTCAAGTTAAGTTTCTTTAGATGTCTAAGTAATACCTATAACCAAGTGCAAAAGTTAAGACTCCTGCTGTACCGTCAAAACTTCCTGTATTGGATTCAACTGTATATTCCATTGGGATAAAGTAGGCTACAGAAAGTAAAAAACCTTCGATATCAATTCCAAACTCAGGTCTTATACCAAAAGAAGAAACTGTTTTTCCATAAGTAGTAGATTCATTTCCTGAAGCATCTGTATAAGTTACATCGGGAGTAGAAAATTGACTTAAGCCTAAACCTAATCCAGCATAGGGACTAAATGTTACATATTCTGGTTCCTTTAGCCTGAATTGACCTTTTATACCATATAATGAAAGTCCATAAATACCAATGTCAAAAGCATCTGAGCTGTTTTTTCCAAATAATGCATTTGCATCATACATAATACCAACCGCTACTCGGTTATCAAAATCTTCCAAATGATATAAAGCATCAAAAGTAAACCCAAGACCAAACGAACTTTGTTTTTCTTTAGTTACCGGATCTGTAAATGCATCTCCTTTAGGAGAAGAGTATCCCAACTGCCCTCCTATTGAAAAGGTTTGTGCCTGCAAACTTGCAGAAGCTAATAGCCAAAATATGAGACTAATTTTTATTGATTTCATTCAATCAGATTTAAATATTTACTTTCTATTTATAGTCCTAAAACCTCAACACCTTGTTTGAATACCACATCTACAGGTATTCCTTTTTCAGCCAAACGGTTTAAATCTGCTTGAAGTTGCACACCTATTTTAGCCTTATTTTCAACTAGCTTTCCAACACCTTCATAATCTCCCTCTCCTTGTAACTTGAGAATTAATGCTGAAAGCTCATTCATGGCATTTGTCATTTGATCATAATCAATGGTATAGATGCCTTCTTCATTTCGAATTAAAACACCTCTTTCTTTAAAGAAATTAAATCGAATCATATTGGCTTTTCCATGAGCAGAAGATGCTCCGAAGCGCACTGAACGGAAAATACTCGCCATAAATGTGGTGTAATACTCTCTGATATCTCCTTCTATTTCGCCTTTTTTATGTAATTGAGTAATCATATAAAGACCAAGTATATCTGCCTTTCCTTCTTCCAAAGCTGATGCATGTTCTTTTAGCGCCTCACGAACTGTTCCTTTATTGTTTATGGTGTTCTTAATTCCTAATCCGTGTGCCACTTCATGAAACATAGTATTTGAAAAGAAGGCATTGAAAGTGATAAACTTTTGTTGTTCTTCATTCATCAATTCCTGAGAAATAGGCATTAGGATTTGATCAAATTTAGCTCGCATAGCATTTTTAAGCTGAGAGCGTCTGGTGCCTTTTTTCAATTGAACTTCTTCATCATTCGGTAAATTAACGGCTATGGTTTTACTTCCACCATTACAATCTCCTGCATAATACACCACATCAAAAGCGGCTAATTGCGAATCTGTTCCTGGCTTCTCTGACTTAAACTTATCCTCAACCGGTAAATTTTTCTGCAACTCAGGGAGCATACTCGCATATTTTGCTAATCGCTTGCTCCAATCCATATCCTTTACCAAAACGTAAGTTTCGTGTGCGGCTTTATAACCGAATAATTGATCTTCATACGTTTCTATTGGTCCACAAATAATGTCAATTTTATTGTCTTTCATGTCCATCCAAGCAATGTCACTTTCGTAATAGTTATCGTTAAGAAGTGCTTCAGCTCTTAGATTTAAATATTTCTTGAAGGCATTATTTGTAGTAATTTCTGCAGCCTCTTTTAACAACTTAGCAGCCTTTTCTAATTCATCCTTGAAAGCTACATGATAAGGAACTGTCATCAATTCTCCAGCTTCATTTCTTCTTAATAAGGTATACAAAGAAGCTTTGTCAGCTAAAGTTGATTTTTCAAATTCTTCTTTAGTCATATCTACCGGATAGAAATTTGCCCCTTTAGGTTTCTCTCCTACCCCATCTACAAAAGGCTCATTTCCTGCTAATCGATCCCATGGCCCATAGTTAATTTCAGTAAAGCGTTTTACTTTCTCATCTGCAATGCTACTCAATAAGTCGCTTTTGTCTCCATAGGCTTCCTGCCAAAACAGTCCATCCATAATTTTACCAACCTCAATCAACAAGGGAATAAGCTTTTTTTGTTCTTCAGAAAGCTTTGAGACATCGGTTGTTAACTCAACTTCTACATATTTTAAGAGCTTTTTATCAATTTCACTTAACTCTACCTCAGTTTCTTTCATAACTGTTTGTGCCGCTTGATCATCATTCTGCTTTGCGCCTCCTGAACAAGCGATTAATCCTGCTGAAATAGCAGCTACAAATAATCTTTTCATGGGATAAATTTTAATGCCACGAATATAACTAATAGAATATAAAATGACTCGGCTTTTCACTATGGCACTTCCTTTGTTTACATTCGCTATGTATATAAAACAGCATTTCAATGAAACTTTATCTAGCATTAGCACTTTCCCTTGTTTTTTTAACTCAGTGCAAAAACCAAAAAGAAGCAACAAATACTTTAGAAGACATGAAAGAATCTGAAGTGCTACAGGTGGAAGAAGCAACAACTAAGTTGGAAAGCAGTGATATTGTCGGTAAAACCTTTCAAGCGGTATTACCTTGTGCAGATTGTATGGGCCTACAATCTGAGATTTCTTTCAAAGAGTCTAATCAATATGAAGCAAAATCCTTTTACCTAGGAAAATCAGAAAATGTAAAAACGGTGTTAGGCACTTATGAAATTGTAGATCAAGGCAAGCTAATTGTATGTCGAATTAATAATCAAATTGTAAGCCGATTTAAAGTTGAAGGCGATAAACTCAAGCAAATTGGTTCACAAGGAGAAACAACAGGAGGTCTTGCTGATAAGTACATTTATGCTGAGAAAACAAATCAGATGGTAAATCGCATGTGGGTTGCTACTGAAGTTATGGGGCAAATAATAGATGAAGAAAACAAAGGAAAAGTTTACATTTTGCTTTCAAATGATGGACTTATCAATGCGAGTGGAGGTTGCAATAGTATGTTCGGAGGATATACGATTAACTCAAAGCAATTCATCCAATTTTTAGATATGGCCAGTACAGAAAAGGCCTGTTCTTATGCTCATTTTGATAATGAACTTCAAGAAGCATTAGGTAGAGCAACTCAATATTGGATTAGTAAAACTGGCGATGAAATGCATTTAATTGTTGGCAAGGCAGCACCCTTAGCTAAATTTAAATTTGAAGGCATTTAATGTAACCTAAGTTACAAGCGGTTAATATCCTTTCGCTTATTTTTAAAAACTAAATAAAAATCAATAGTTATGAAAAGTAATATGGGCTCAACCGATAAGGTGATACGATTTATTTTGGCTGCCGTTTTCGCCGTTTTATATTTTACAGGAACTGTAAGTGGAACTTTAGGCTTGATTTTATTAATCTTAGGCGGTGTATTTGTTTTTACAAGCATTATTAGTTTTTGCCCGCTTTACGCTCCTTTTGGATTAAATACTTGCAAAAAAAAGTAAACTACTCTGTTTCTCTTTGAGAAGTATATCGCTCCCACTTTTCAAGAATTGCCTGCATATCTTCCGGTAATTCTGAATCAAAAGACATCCATTCTTTTGTCTTCGGATGAGTAAATGCTAAAGTTTTGGCATGAAGTGCTTGTCTTGGGCAAAGTTCAAAACAATTTTCAACAAATCTCTTATACTTTGTAAAAGTTGTTCCTTTTAAAACTCGGTCACCCCCATATTCAGGATCATTGAATAATGGATGTCCAGTCCATTTAGAATGAATACGTATTTGGTGAGTCCGACCAGTATCTAATTTATATTCCACCAAAGTCACATACCCATAACGTTTTAATACTTTGTAATTTGTAATCGCCGGTTTACCAATGTCTCCCTCTGGAAACACATCCATCACTTTTCGATTCTTAACTGAACGCCAAATGTTTCCTTCAATTCTTCCTTCATCTTCTTCTATATCTCCCCAAACCAAGGCTTGATAACGTCGATCAGAAGTACGATCGTAAAATTGCTTCGCCAAATGCGTTAATGCATTTTCTGTTTTAGCAATCACCATTAAACCTGTGGTATTTTTATCTAAACGATGAACAAGACCTGGTCTTCCTTCATTCCCATCCATTTCTGGCAAATTTTGAAAATGATAAATTAATCCATTTACCAGGGTTCCAGAAAAATTACCATACCCCGGATGAACCACCATGTTTGAAGGTTTATTTAAAACCAATAGGCTATCATCTTCATAAACAATATCCAGAGGAATATCTTCTGACTGCAATTCCGTTTCTCTCGGAGGATAAGGCATAACGATAGAAACTTCATCCAAGGGTTTTACTTTATAGTTCGGTTTTACCTCAACGCCATTTACCAATACATTTCCCGAATTGGCTGCTTGCTGAATTTTATTTCTTGAAGAATTAGGTAAGCGATCACTTAAAAATTTGTCGATTCTTAAAACAGCTTGTCCTTTATCTGCAACTATTTTATGATGCTCAAAAAGCTCTTCTTCCTCTTCGTGTTGCTCCTGCTCTTGCATTATTTCGCAATCAAAAATTTCTTATTAACTAGCTTTCCTCTATTGGTTCTTAGCTGTAAGATGTATAATCCGTTAGATAAGTCTGCAACAGAAATGGAACTTTTTACACTTCCTTTTTTAACCAAACTTCCATATTGATTAAAAAGTTGAAAATCCTGCCATTGGGTAACTTGATCATATTCTAAGAAAATTGAATTACTCGCCGGATTTGGATACAGTTTTACATCCAACTGTTCTTTCTTTTGCTCTTCTATACCAACTCCCCAAGCCTTTTTCCGGAACACAGGACGCATCATTAAACTTCCATCAAAAATTCCGTTGGAGGGATTATACCAATTTTGGCCATCGAGACTATAAAAAATTCGATTTCTATTATTGTTGTTTAAATCATAGCCAACATTTAAAGATACTGGGCCAATCGCTTTTATTCCGATATAAAAAGTTTGAGGTACTTCTATTAATGTATCCAGCCAATAAGTCACAAACCCATTGTCATCAGAATACAATGGTTTATCTAGCTCGGCTTTTCTATAAATGACTTGAGCAGGATTTAAACTATTCCAAATTGTAATTTCAAAAGATTGAGAAGTAACGGGATTATTATCGAAACTAAAACGTTGAGGTAAAAAGTACAACTGCAATCCTCCAACAGAATCCATCATAGGCATATTGTATTCTTGAACCATATAAGAAACCAGCCCATCTGCTGAAGTTTGTGGATTTACTCCATAACCTGCTTCTGCAGTTCCATCATCATAGGCATAATAATTATCTAAAATGGCGTTTGCGCGAAGGGTATCGTTTGCACGAATAAAGTCTTGCACAGCAGTTTGACTCGGTCTAAAATCAATGTCCGCAATGGCAGACAGTACTCCTGCCGTATCTATATAATTGGGATCAAAAGTGTAATTCAAGGGATAGTTAAATGTTAATGTTCCATTATCCGAAATAATCGAAAACTGATCATTTGCCGGGAAACGATAAAAGTTGGTATTGTTAACCGTATCCGGAATAACGACTTTATTGTAAACATTCAAGCCACCATCGAACAAGCTACGGATTTTCAAATTGGGCATGCTATCCGCCATAAATGCACCGGGGTTTGGCTTAAAATGCCACCAAGGCATAGCGTAATAGTCTTTCAATAATGACTTTGTAGCATTAACAAAGGCAATGTCTTTGGTATTAATACTTTGCTTGGTTCGCTGATCGTTTAAGTAAATGTAATCGATGTGCCATTGGTCAAAGGCCCCTGCAGCATTGGCATAGGCTCTGAAACGAAACTGAAATGCAGATGTCAAAAACTGAGAATCTACCTTTAGCATGACTTGTTGAAAGGTATCTACACTAAAGCCATCTATTCCCCAAGTCTTTTCCCATTTCTGATCTACTGAATTAAAAAATTCAACTACCAATGAGTCTCCAATTTCAGGTCCATCAAGACTTATGCCCTTGGGTTGAAAGTAAAAACTAAAGTAGGTTGTATCTATTGTTGAGGACAAATCAATTGGAACAGAAGTTAAATAATCTGCCTTTACTTTTATTTTTTGCTCAATGTCGTATGGCATTCCATATTGATCTAATCCATCAAAAGTGGCCATTCCTCGCGTAGGTGGATCAATCCCAAAGGTTTCGTTCAAGTACACATCTCTATCTGTATACCAAGTATTAGAGTCAATATCTACAAAGTAGTAGGAAGTTGAGTCTTGAGCAAATCGACCTTCTACAGCAATGGTATCCACCGCTTTGTTTACCGTATCATATATATTGTAAGGAAAATAGTAATTGGTATCTTCAAAAGTGGTTGGAAAAACCGAAAGGTCATGAATTTGAATTCGACCTGCGAATAATTCAGTTTTAGAAATAATACTACTATCTACCCCAATTTGATAATAGAATGTAGAGTCTGTAACATACGCATTTGTATCTGTTACTTTTTGACCATTAATATACAATTGATAAACTGTCGTATCCGTTACTCTTGGGTCTGTAATACTATCTAAACGCGGTGATAAATGATTAGAGGTAAAATCATCTACAAATGGCAACTTCAACGTATCATATTGATAGATTAAACTATCTTCAAGCACATTTAACTTTTCTCTTTGCTTAAAATCGGCTACCGCTTTTTTTGAGCCTGGAATTAAGAAAGGGTTGTAGGATGGACTCACCAAAAAATCTTGGGCATTGAGGTTTGCTAGTCCTATAAAGGAAAATAGAAATACTATTAAAAAATACCGCATTAGATAGAATCTTGAAGATTAACGGTATGAACAATACGATTCGTATCAACGGTCAGAAAAAGATCTATCGAACTTCCCATGGGAGTAGTTGGCTCTTCAGAATAAAAGGGAGAATACCTGTAAATTCTGGCCTTAGCACTATCTTCTCCATCTACAACCGTTTCATCGTAAATCATACTTCCAATATTTAAGTACTTTGATTGTAACAATTCTTTGGCCATTTCGAGCTCAAAACCTACCAAGTAAGGTATATCTGTTAATTCATTGCTTAAACCTTGACCAATAATCAGGTCAATCTTGGCACCTTTTTCTATACGGTCGCCTTCTTCTAACTTTTTTCCATCAAAACTTACATCTAAAATACAATTGGTACAAGGATCAGGTTGATACGTTAACTTCCCTAATTCCAAACCATAAGTACCAATTAAAGAGCTTGCTTGGCGAAGTGATAAATCGACCAGCTTTGGCATTTCAATTTTAGGCGGTTCATTCGCTGAAATGGTTAAATAAATCTTTCGGCCTTGTTTTACTTCATAAAGTGCTTTTGGGTCTTGTTCTAAAACCACTCCTCCTTTAACTCCTTTCTGATATATAGAATCTGCAACGAACATGCTAAACTCCCCTTCGCTCAACTCTTCTTTCACCTCATCAACAGTTTTACCGACCAAATCGGGTACTTGTATGCGCTTTCCATGCATGGTATAATCATCTAGATAGACCAAAGTAGCATACAAACCACCACTTATTAATAGCAAGGCTATTATTAAGTTAATCACGAAAACTTTGCTAAAAATAAAGCGGAAAAAATCGATCATTGAGTCACTATCCTAAATACAGCCGACAAAGATATGAATATTAGACCTGCCTTGTTAATTATTAATTGTTACTCCTTCAAATCGCTTTGTCTAATATCACTTACTTTGAATTATTAAATCATCACTCATGAGAAAAATAGTAGCCATTGCGGCTGGAGGAGATTCTGCGGAAGTTGAGATTTCCCTTTTATCGGCTCAAACCATCTACGAAAATTTAGATAGAAGTAAATACGAAGGCATTTTAGTAAAAATGGTAAAAGGTAAGTGGGAAGCCATAATCAATAATGAAAGTTACCCCATCAATAAAAATGACTTTAGCTTTCAGTTTGAAGAAAAGAAAATCAAATTTGAATATGTGTTCATGATGATACATGGCACACCCGGTGAAGATGGTAAATTACAAGCCTATTTTGACTTATTAAATATTCCATATTCTTCTCCAGATCATATTGGTTCTACACTCACATTTAATAAATGGTATTGCAATACCTTATTGAGTCAGTTAGGCTTCCCCGTAGCCCATTCTGTTTATCTTCGAAAGGGAGATCGTGTAAATGAAGAGGAAATTATAGAGCAACTAGGCTTACCTTGTTTTGTAAAACCTTGTTCATGCGGAAGCAGCTATGGAGTGAGTAAAGTAAAAAGTAAAGAAGGCTTATTAAGCGCCATTAGCAAAGCCTTTGAATTTGATCATGAAATAATGATTGAAAATGAATTAAAAGGAAAAGAAGTAACCTGCGGAGTCTACCGCAAAAAAGGGAAAGTAGTCCCTTTGCCCATTACTCAAATTATTCCGGAAGGTGAATTTTTTGATTATGCTGCCAAATACCAAGGGGCTTCGCAGGAGATTACTCCTGCAAGAATAAATGAAGATATATATACCCAAGTACAAAATACAACTGCCAAAATTTATGAGAAGCTGAACCTTCGCGGAGTTATTCGGGTAGACTTTATGTTAGTTGAAGACACCGCATTTGTCATTGAGTTAAATACAGTACCCGGAATGTCAAAAGGGAGTTTGGTACCTCAACAAGTTGCCGCTGCAAAGCTAAATTTGACAGACTTTTTAAACGACATTATAGATTCAACTATTTAGAAAATGGATTTTTTACCAGAAGATATAAACGAATACAGCGAAAAATACAGCCAAGCCGAATCGGATATTCTTGCTGAATTAAACCGAGAAACTTGGAGCAAAGTATTGCAGCCGCGTATGTTGAGCGGGCATCTGCAAGGTCGTGTGCTAAGTATGCTTTCTAAAATGATTCAACCAAAGCGAATATTAGAAATTGGAACCTACACAGGATATGCCGCATTGTGCATGGCAGAAGGCTTAAGTGAAGAGGGTAAACTTTTTACTATAGACAAAAATGAAGAGCTAACTGATATGGTAAATCGCTATGTGGAAAAAGCAAACTTTAAAAACCAAATTGAAGTTTTGGTAGGCAATGCTTTAGATGTTATTCCTACCTTAGAAGAAAAATGGGATTTGGTTTTTATTGATGCAGATAAATCCAATTACAGTAACTATTATGATTTGCTTATCGACCAAATGCCTTCAGGTTCTTATTTAATTGCCGATAATGTATTGTGGAGTGGAAAAGTGACACAGAATTATGATGAATTGGATTCAGAAACAAAGGCACTAATTGACTTTAGCAAAAAAGTTCACGAAGACGAACGTGTAGAAAACGTTTTGTTCCCTATTCGAGACGGACTTATGCTCATTCGAAAAAAATAAACCCTTGCAGAACCAACACTATAAACGTAAAAAAGCGCAAAAACCGACTGCCGAGCAATTGATTGAAGGAATACTTCTAGGTGATTTTATTGCTCTAAGCCGTGCCATTACTTTATGTGAAAGTAAAAAAACAAGCGATCGGGAAGAAGCCAATCGCATTATTCAAGCTTGCTTGCCCCACAGTGGAAATAGCATCCGCATTGGAATTACAGGAGTTCCAGGCGTTGGGAAAAGTACCTTTATTGAAAGTTTTGGTTTACACTTGATTGAAAAGGAAAATAAAAAACTAGCCATTTTAGCAGTTGACCCAAGTAGTGAGAGAAGCAAAGGCAGCATTTTGGGTGATAAAACGCGCATGAAAAAGCTGAGTGTGCATCCAAACGCTTTTATTCGTCCGAGCCCAAGTTCTGGAAGTTTAGGTGGAGTAGCACATCATAGTCGTGAAAGCATTATTTTATGTGAAGCAGCAGGCTTTGAGGTAATTATAGTTGAAACAGTTGGTGTTGGTCAGTCGGAAACGGAAGTACGACAAATGACCGATTTCTTTTTACTACTAATGCTTGCCGGTGCTGGAGATGAATTACAAGGCATTAAACGTGGAATCATGGAAATGGCAGATGGCTTACTAATTAACAAAGCTGAAGGAGAAAATTTAGCTGCCGCAAAACGAGCGAAAAGAGAATATCAAAATGCCCTTCATTTATTTTCACCTAGTCCAAGCAAGTGGCAAGCAAAGGTTGGTTTATGCTCAGCTTTGCATCATGAAAACATGGACATGGCCTGGCAAATGATTCAAGATTTTAAATCTACCACGCTAGAAAGTGGATTTTTTGAACGACAAAGACAAAAACAATTACGCTCTTGGTTTATCAAAACCATTGATGAGCTTTTACGCCGCTCCCTATTTTCTTCAGAAAATTTAAAAAGTAAACTGCAAGAATTAGAGCTACAGGTGGAACAAAAAGAAATTTCGCCTTATGAAGCTGCTAAGGTAATTTTTGAAGCGTTTAAGCAGGAGATTTAACTACCAAACCACCAACTTTATGGGTTCATAGCTTCTATTTGTAGATTGAACTTTTAAGTAATATACTCCCTTAACTAAGAAAGATAAATCCAATTCCTTTTGAAGATTGTTTTCTTCAAAAACAAGTTTTCCTTTCAAATCAAATACTTCGATTTGTTTTGGCTCTTCAATTCCTGTAATCTTCACTTTTCCATTAGTTGGATTAGGAAAGACTGTTATGGATTGCACACTATACTCATCAACACTTACTGTTTGACTTAAACTTAATAAAATGGTATCAGAAAGTAGACAACCATAAGGATCTATGGCTTGAACCCAAATTTGATGCGTGCCTATCCCAAAATTTGAGCTATCTACCAAAAGCGTATTTGTAATAGCTCCATTGCTCCACAATACTTGACTATAATTTGAAGGGATACTTAAACTTATAGAAGAACCTATTGAGATGGTTGTATCATTACCCAAATCAAGTACTTCTTGACTCCAACTTGCTTTAACCTCAACACGGTCGGTATGGCAATCTCCCAAAGGATTATAACCATAATGATAAAACACCTCGCCACAATAGTTTCGAGGGGTATAAATGGTTCCAAAAGTATGGCTAATGCCGCTTCCACTTGGGATGCTTATTTTGCTATTTTGAATGGTATCTGGACCTGAGGTTCGATAATAAGATAGCTGAGCCGAAGAGTTTTGCATGTAAAGATATACTCCCAAGGTATCGTTTGGAGCTAAAGTTTTAGTTGGAAGGTGAAGTATCCCAAAATCTCCGCTGTTGGAAATACTCACTGTATCTATATCCCATGCAGTCCAAGCAGTAGATTGAGTTTCATAGCCCAAATAAGAGCCATTTCGATAGAGCGCTTGCACTCCAAGGGTCCCAGTAGAATTAATTTTCACACTCAGGCTATCAATTGTAATACTATCTTTCGCAATGATGTTGAACATCACCCCATTATAATTCACATTGGATGAACTTCTTGTAAGTAATGACTCATGAAAATGAAGTGGCCCGCGAATGGACTGAACATAAACACAACGATTTGCCTGTAACAATAGAAACACAAGACTATCTCCACTTGCAATTGGATTCATCGAATGAAGAGAGTCGTACCAAAATATTTGATCGGCATCACTTTTAACCCACAAATAAGCCGAATCTTGAAAACAAACCGTATCATGAAACACGGTTAAATTTGGTTTCCCAATGGTAGAATAATTTTCAATTAAAGAACTATCATTTTGTATGATTGAATCAGAAGTGTTTAAATATCCAAACATTTCAAAATTTACACCCATACTGGTATTTCTAATAAATCGAATGGTATCTAAAACACAACCATTTAAAGGAGAATTATTAATCCATTGCATGGTATCGCTCTGATTGGTAATGTGATCGTAAAAAATAAGCTCAGTTCCAATTCGTTGGTTAGATTGCTGACCAAAATTACCTACAACCACATTAAAAACTGTTGCACTATCTCCGCAAACCGATGGATTTTCTACAAAAAAGTTTAACCATTGATGGTCTACATAATTTAAGGTATCTGCCAAGTAATTTAACACTTGCTCAGCGATCACTTTTTGATAAAGTATGCCATGAGCCGTATCATTCATGTGAACACCATCACCGGAATCAAAAATGGGATTAATCACATTTGAAGAATTCGCAAAGGGATTCCAAAAGTCGATGGCAAATTGACCAAAATTAGCCAATACCGAATCTCTTGTATTTAATTGAATGGCAATTTGACTGGCTCCAAATGTTCGAGGTTGAGTTGTGCAAATCCAAATAGGAATGGCTGCACTATCTGCAATTTGTTTTAATAATCTAAAATTGCCCATTTGTTCAGCAGCATTATGTCCTCGAGCTGCATCATTGGAAGGCATATTTACAATAATTGCATCTGCTCCTCTTCGCAAGGCTTCAGAAATGTTCTTTGTAGTATCTCTTACAGGTCTATTAGAAGGAGCTATGAACCAATCAGGCATGATGTTATAAGTAGTTGTTCCCCCAACCGCTAAATTGATAACTTGATTCTGAGCATGAATACCTTGAACATATTTTCGGTAACGGTTTACCCAGGTACTGTCTGAACTACTTGGGCCGCTACCGGCAGCCGTTGATGAACCTAAAATAACTATGGTTTTAGGATTATTATAGGCACATGGAGAAACTACAACTTGACTGAAAAGAGAAGAAAATAAGAATAAACTGATACAGAGACTAAGATACTGCTTCATAAATCAAAGCAATATAGACATATTTAACTTTCGTTTGCTTTAAATTCATTGTAGAGTTGATGAACTATCCCATCTACCAATCCGACTTTGGGCACTATAAAATGTCGAACACCTGCATGTCGAGCTGCAAAAGCAAATAAATCTAAAGCTGGTATAATTACATCTGCTCGGTCGGGACGTAAACCTAATTCAGCAATCATTTCATCAAACGTAAGTTTGTTTAAATCCATGCGCCATTTGCGAACTTTTACTACCGATAGTGGCTCCATGGGTTTAAGCATGGATAATTTAAAAACGGTATTGATATTTCCTCCTGAGCCAATGATGTTCTTTGGGTGACTTTGCTTTTGGATATTTCGAAGCCACCTTTCCATCTCCTTCCAACTTTCTTCTGTAACAAGGTTTTCTTTTAAACGAATGGTTCCAATGTTAAAGGAACATGAATCTACTTTCTTTCCATTTTCAAAAAGGGTAAATTCTGTGCTACCTCCTCCAACATCCATATAGAGGTATGAAAAATTATGGTCGAGTTTTTCCGCAATGTGGTTTTCATAAATCAAAGCGGCTTCCTCTTCCCCATCTATCAATTCAATTTCAATTCCACTGCTTGTCTTTACTTTCTCAATCACTTCTTGACCATTGGTTGCATCGCGCATGGCAGAAGTAGCACAAACCCGAAATGCTCTTACGCCATAAGCAGCCTTTAAGTGCTTAAAAGCAATCATGGCTTCTACTAGAGCTTCTACTTTTTTATCACTAATGGCATTTCCATGAAAGGAATCTTCGCCCAAACGAATGGGTAATCGAACTAAGGATGCTTTTTTGAAAACAGGGCCTAATTGGGTTTCAAATACATAACTAAAAAACAGGCGAACAGCGTTTGAACCTATATCAACAGCAGCAAATCGGAGGGTATCTTCCATAGCGCTTAAAGGTAAACAATGAACAAATAAGAACTAAGCTTCACAGCAATTTATACTTGTTCTAATTTTTTAAAATAATCGTATAGTTCATATTGCGAACGGAAAGAGGCACGTTTTCCTTTTTGTTTGTATGTATTGCTCAATTTGGCATCCCAATATCGAGCTTTTACATTATCCTTAAGTTGATAATTAATTACCGTTTTAAGCATTTCTCTTACTTTCTCATCGTAAACTGGAACCATCACTTCTACTCTACCATCTAAGTTTCTTTTCATCCAATCCGATGAACCCATGTATATTTTTTCTTCACCTCCGTTGGCAAAAATGAGTATGCGTGCATGTTCCAACATGCGGTCTACAATGCTTATCGCTTCAATATTCTCACTTTGGTTTTCAATGCCACATACTATATTGTTAATGCTTCGTGCAATAATTTTAATTTTCACTCCTGCTTGACTGGCTTTGTATAATTTTTCAGCCATCTCCTTATCTTGAATGGAGTTGACTTTTATGACCATATAAGCCTCTTTACCTGCTTTGGCATTTTCAATTTCTTGCTGAATTAAATCATAAAATCGATGTCTGGAATTAAAAGGGGCAACCAAAAGCTCTTTAAACGAATAACGCTTGTAATTGTCTTTAAAAAATTTAAACACCTTATTGACCTCATTTACAATTTTGGGATGGCAAGTCAATAAAGAATGGTCGCAGTATAAACGTGCAGTGCTTTCATGAAAATTACCAGTACCAATGTGTGCATAACGCACAGACTTTCCATTTTCCTTGCGTTTAATGAGTAACAATTTAGTGTGCACTTTTAAACCAGGTGCTCCAAAAATCACTTGTACTCCTTCGTCTTGCAACTTATCAGCATAGTTCATATTCGACTCTTCATCGAAACGGGCTTTAAGCTCTACTACTACCGTAACCTTCTTTCCATTTCTAGCGGCATTGATTAAGCTATGCACCACTTTTGAACTTCGGCTTACCAAACGATAAACTGTAATTTTTATCGATTGAACATCAGGATCAATAGCCGCTTCACGCAACAAATCAATAATGTGGTGATAGGATTGATAAGGATAACTCAATAAGATATCTTGCTCACGAATGGCTTTAAAAATACTTTGAGATTCTTTTAAAATTGGATGCTCTAATGCAGGCAATGGTCTATAGCGCAAATGAGGAGCCCCAATTTTTGGAAAATCAATGTAATCTTTGAAGTTGTGATAGCGCCCACCAGGTACAATTACATCATCGGCTTCCATTCCCACCTTCCGAATCAAAAATTTCAATAAATCCTTTGGAATTTTTTCATCATGAACAAAGCGAACCGGATCTCCTTTTTTTCTATTTTTTAAGCTTACCGCTAGCTTTTCCATAAAGCCAGTGGTCACATCATCTTCAATATCCAATTCCGCATCACGCGTAATTTTTATGGTATAAGCCTCAATGTGTTCGTAGTGAAAAATGTGAAAAACATCATGTAGGTTAGCTCGAATAACATCATCTAATAAAACAATGTTTTTTCTTCCTTTTTCATCGGCTAAAACATAAAAACGCGAAATAACCATAGAAGGAACTTCTAATAACGCGTAACGAACATCCGTTGGGTTTTTAGCTGGTCCATTGTACAATTTAATGGCCAAATAAATGGCCTTTCCGTTTAGTTCAGGTAACTCACGTTCTTCCGTAAGCATCACAGGAACTAAGGTTGGTCGAACCGTGCTATCAAAATACTTTGCAACAATTTCTCTTTGATGCTCGCTCAATTGTTTTTCATTGAGAAAAAAGATTTTCTCTTCTTCAAGCTCCTTCTTTAAATTGACATAGGTTTCCTCAAAGCGAGCCCGAAGTTCTTTGTTCTTTGCGTATACTTCTTTCAGCGTTTTTTTAGGGTCAAAACCAAGTAACGGTATCGCCTGCTTACCAAAGCGAATCATGCGTTGAACCGTTGGGACTCTCACCCGAAAAAACTCATCTAAGTTGTTTGAATAAATTCCTAAAAACTTCAAGCGTTCAATTAATGGCACGTTGGGGTCTTCTGCTTCTTGAAGTACTCTTTCGTTGAAAGACAACCAACTAATTTCTCTATCGTGAAACTGATAAACTTCTCTTGCCATAATTTGCTTAAAGCTTGTAAAGCAACATTTTTTGTTTTAACTGAATGTTAATTAATCTCTAGATTAAAGTGCCGCTAATTGTTTTTGCAACAACTCAATTTTATTCACTGCATCCGCCTTTTTCTTACGCTCAATTTCAACCACTTTCTCAGGCGCATTTTGCACAAATCGTTCGTTGGAAAGCTTTTTCTCCACGCTTTTCAAGAATCCTTCTTGATACTTAATTTCTTCTTCAAGTTTTGCCTTTTCTGCTTCCACATCAATTTGGCCACCAATCGGCACAAAGTATTCCATTCCATCTACTACAAACGAAAGACTGTTTTCCACTTCATTTGCTTCAAAGGAAATAGCACTCAAATTACAGAGCTTCTTAATCACTGCATTATACTTATTATCTGCAATACTTGAATCATTTCCAAAGAGTTCAAGGGTTTCCTTAAATGGAATATTCTTTGACTTTCGAACATTTCTCAGTTCTACAATCAGTTCTTTAGATGCCTTAAAATCATCTTGTTCAGAAGGTTCCGCACTAACTTTTGGCCATGTTCCAACCGCTAAGCAATCATCATCTGCTCTTTCTTCTAACAAATGATAAATCTCTTCCGTGATAAAAGGCATAAAAGGATGCAAAATGTTTAACAACTTTTCAAAATGGGCTTTTGCCTGCTGATAAGTTTTAGCCGAAATGGGCTTTCCATATTCAGGCTTAATCATTTCTAAATACCAAGAGCAGAAATCGTCCCAACTTAATTTGTATACGGTCATTAAACAATCTGAAATTCGGAATTGCTTGAAGTTATGATCTAAGTCAAGCAAACTTTTGTTGAACGCATTTTCAAACCAAGTATTAGCCACCTCAGCCGCTTCGGTTGGTGCTGCATTTTCATCTATTTCCCAAGATTTTAATAAGCGCATGGCATTCCAAATCTTATTCGAGAAATTTCGCCCTTGCTGACATAAATCTTCGTTAAACAACAAATCATTTCCTGCAGGTGCACTTAGCAACATTCCAACACGTACCCCATCTGCACTGTGTTTATCCATTAATTCAATAGGATCAGGAGAGTTGCCTAACTGCTTACTCATTTTGCGTCTTTGCTCATCGCGAACCATTCCGGTGTAGTACACATCACTAAATGGTTTATCACCTCTAAACTCATAGCCAGCCATAATCATACGAGCCACCCAGAAAAACATAATGTCAGGTGCAGTAACCAAAGTACTAGTCGGATAGTAATATTCAATCTCTTTGTTCTTTGGGTCCTTAAAACCATCGAAAACAGAAATGGGCCACAACCACGAAGAAAACCAAGTATCTAGCACATCTTCATCTTGTCTCAAGTCATTTTCAGTAAGTGACTTTCCACTTTTTTCAATGGCTAAAGGCAAGGCTTCTACTGCCGTTTTTGCAATTACATAATCTTTTGGTCCGTTACCATAATAAAAGGCCGGAATTTGATGCCCCCACCACAATTGCCTTGAAATACACCAATCTTTGATGTTCTCCATCCAATGTTTATAGGTGTTTTTGGTATTGGCCGGATGAAACTGAATGGTATCATCCATTACTTTTTCCAAAGCTGGCTTGGCCATTTCTTTCATATTGCAAAACCATTGCAAAGAAAGTTTAGGTTCAATCACGGCATCTGTTCTTTCTGAACGTCCCACTTTATTCGTAATGGCTTCTACTTTAACAAGCAGTCCTTTTTGTTTTAACTCTTCAGAAATTTTCTTTCGAACTTCAAAACGATCTTCCCCAACATACAATTGAGCGTTCTCATTTAAAGTTCCATTATCATTTAAAATATCAATACTTTCTAAGTTATGCTTAACGCCTAATTCGTAGTCATTGATATCATGTGCAGGAGTAACTTTTAAACAGCCTGTTCCAAACTCCAAATCCACGTATTCATCTTCAATAATGGGAATACTTCTACCAATTAAGGGAACCAAAGCACGCTTTCCTTTCAAATGGGTGTAACGCTCATCATTGGGGTTTATACAAATAGCGGTATCACCCAAAATGGTTTCAGGTCGCGTAGTGGCAATGGTCAACGTATCATTACTACCTTCAATTTGATATTGAATGTGATATAAATTCGACTGAACTTCTTTGTGAATCACCTCCTCATCAGAAAGGGCTGTTTGCGCAGCCGGATCCCAGTTAATCATGCGAACACCACGGTAAATCACTCCTTTTTGATACAAATCGATAAAGACTTCTATAACCGCTTCTGATAAATCATCTTCCAAGGTAAAACGCGTACGATCCCAATCGCAAGAAGCACCCAAACGTTTTAATTGCTTTAAAATGGTTCCTCCGTATTCGTTGGTCCAATCCCAAGCGTGCTTCATAAATTCTTCACGGCTTAAGTCTTCCTTTTTGATTCCTTGGGAAGCAAGCCTTTTTACCACCTTAGCTTCGGTAGCAATTGAGGCATGATCTGTTCCGGGCACCCAACAAGCATTCTTCCCTTCTAAACGAGCTTTACGAATCAACACATCTTGTATGGTGTTATTAAGCATGTGTCCCATGTGTAAAACACCCGTTACATTTGGTGGTGGAATTAAGACCGTATAAGGTTCTCTTTCGTCGGGCTCAGACTTAAAAAAGCCTTGATCGAGCCAATGTTGGTACCATTTGTTTTCGCTTTGTGCAGAATCGTAATTCTTAGGAATATCCATGCCTTAAAATTTAAGGGTGCAAAGGTAAGCGAAGCACCTTAAATGAGAAAGATGAAAGTAGAGATTCAAGAACCTCTTTTCGTTTTATGCTTTTTTAAAAAACATGGTTTCGTTAGCAATATTCAATACCAACTTCTAGCACCCCACTAAAACCATAAAAACTATGGCTTTACAAGTTTATGCTCTTTAATTAATTGTCCTTTTTCATCGAGTACATGTATCAAGTACAAGCCTGATTTTAATTGACTAACATCTATTGTGCTTTTGTGCGATTGGCTTTGCGACTCTTGCAGCAAAGCACCTTGCAAATTGTAGATACGAAACTGCAAGCTTTGCACAAAACCATATTGCTTTATGGTAAATTCATGCTCAACCGGATTTGGATAAATCTGTATGTCCTCTGCCTTTTTTGCAGGGGTTTCTATCCCTACAGCCCCAATGCGAGGCCAATATGCCACACTATCTACATAACCTACTTTGATGAAACTCTCATATTCTCCTGTGCTTGTATTTAAATTCTCAGAACATTGAGCTACATACCATAAGCCTCCCTTTTGGTCTGGAATAATATCACTGATGTAACAATAATCATTCAAAGGTTCATAATACTCCCAATGCTTTTGCCCATGCTCATTTAAACCAAACAAAGCCAATTCGGTGTCCCATGGTTCAGGTTGTGGGTTATAAAATCGAGAAGTCATGCCTACATAATATAAGTTTGAATCAACTTTCTTAAATGTATTTAAGTCTAATGATGAGCTTTCTGCAGTATCAATTTTTCCATGGGCATAACTAGTGCTTGTTTCTAACAAAGTAGAAGTAGAACGTTGACCTGCAACTAAATCTTCCAAATAGTTAGGATTAGTGTTGGGTGTTTGTGATGGAAGTTGTAAGGGATTATTAGCAGGACCTACAGATAAAAATTGATGCGCATTTATAGGTTCGATGCCTACTACATATTCATAAGGATTTGGAGAAGTGATGAGGTGAGTGCTATAATTGGACTGTAAAGTCTGGTTGGAACCCGGAATTAAATTTAAGTGGGTATCTATTCTACAGATACCTGCTCCAAAGGGTGGGTTGGAATTTTCAATTTGTGCGGGGCTTGTTACTATAAAATTTTGATTTATAGAGTCATAAATTGCATCACTAAAAAAACGAAATGGAGCATTGCAGGTAAACGTCTGCAGCTGTATTTTTTTTGTTTGAAGATTAATTTTAAAAGCAGTGGGATTGGAAAATGTTTGACTTTGATATCTTACTTCTCCAAATAAATAAAGGTTATTACCAAGTATTAGGTTAGCTTTTATAAAAACTCTACCAAAACTTGAATCATAAAGAGGAAACAAATACATTGAATCAAAAGGTTCTTCAAATTTCTTTAACCAAATTGTGCTGCTATCATGAAGATTTGGTCCCATTAAACAACCGAATTCATACACTTCATTACTCCATTCAAAAATTTTACTATAAAAACTTGGAAAGCTATTCTTTAGAACCTGAATGCCAGTAGATTGTATAGAACTGTGAGACTTAATTAACTTTACCTCTTTAAATAATTCATTACCATCAATAGTATTTACAAACTTACTACTCAATAGGTAATGTAAATAAAGTGTATCGTTTTTTATGTAATTGGCTCCTATTGAATAATTATTTAAAGATTCATTGACTCTAATAGGAATCTGACTAAAAATAAAAGAGTAGAATAGAAAAAAAAGAACTAAAGCTATAATTTGTTTTTTTATCATAATTATTGATTTAAAGAGAGCCTCCAAGGAGGCTCTCTTTGTATATTAATTCTAATTATTATAAAGGGTCAATCGGTGGACACCATACATCCGCATAACTTACTGTCAATTCATGTGAAACATTTGTACTAGGTGACGCAGCATTAAGTTTTCCTATCATATAATCTACATGAACGTTATAAACTGCTGGTTCCATACTGCTAGCCTCATTAAGCGCTCCTGGCTCCCAAGTATTATTAATGGCTGAAGCACTTATACATGTACTCGTTGATGTTCCATCCCATAAATTACTAGTACTAAAACCACTATTGGTTGCAAAAGTGATATGGCTAGAATAATAAGCAGTACACCAATCGGCCATTTTTAAGCTATTGCATGAAGTATTTGTTATCATACTTTCTATACGCATGGCTGCATCAATAAAATGGCCTCCGGTACATTTTCCCAATTGATCTAATGCCTTCCAATTGTTGTCGGCATTACAATTAGGTATGTCAGGCTCTACATCAAATTTCAACATGGCTTGTCCATTAACACCTATGGAGCCTGCTTCACTTGGTGTACCATCAATAGTTAAATCAATGACACTTACAAATGCATCGCCTCCATAGCTATAAAACAAGCTACTATTATCAATAGCCGAGTTTAATTCAGAAACTAATTCTGTATATAGATTAAGGGCATCAGCACCTTCTATGATGAAGCCTTCAGCGCTTGAAGTAATATCTACTTCAGCTGAAAATTCAATGAGTTCACTATGTGTACTTTTAGGCAAAGGGGTAGCTTCTGTATGGTTTATAGCAGACTCTATCATCAATAATGATAAATCATACATTTCATCACCAGGTGAACTATTTGCCTCCAATTCAGAAACATAGTTATCGATTAATGTATAACTTAAGCCTCCTGACTTATTATTCATTAAACTTTTCTTACTCGATTTAGTTGAATTGTTTTCCATGGATGCTGAAGGTTGATCAACATCTTTTTCGCAAGCTATTTGAAAGCTCGCAAGTGCCGCTATTAAAGTTGCGGTTATCATACGTTTTTTCATCGTTATTAAATTAAGTTATGAGATGCTGAGAAAGTCAAACAAAGCTGAACAGCTTGTTCACATCACATATATTTGGCTGTTCACTCTTCAAAACTTTGTTTCTTTCAATACCGTCACCAAAAACTTCCTCTACCTAAAAAATACCTTCGCTTTCCTTTTCCAAAATACCCACGAATAGGTAGGTAGGTAGGTAGGTAGGTAGGTAAACCTAGTCTACAATTTGTTTTTTCCATGACCCTAATTTATTAAATTTTAAACAATTAGCAATCCCTAAGAAGAAATTTATTTAAAAATCAGAGACAAAAGTTGCCTATACTTTCGCTCATTCTTTTGTTTAAAACCAATTCATTGCTCTAAAGCATATCAATTCAAATACTTTTGACTCATCTTTCTTGTTAAACTTCTGTTAAAGAAATTAAGAAGCCATTTATGCTGCTTACATTTGGCCATGTATAAAAATTAAAAAAATATAAAATGAAAAAATTTGCTACTACATTAACTCTTTTCTTATTCGCTTTTGTAGCGCTTTTTGCGCAAGAGTCAGCTGAAGTATCTACAGAAGGTGGTGCTGAAATGACATTTGAGTCAGAAGTAATTGATTACGGAACAATTCCACAAAACGCCGATGGTGTTAGAACATTCAAATTCACAAATACGGGAAATGAGCCTTTAATCATTTCAAATGCAAAAGGTTCTTGTGGTTGTACAGTTCCTACTTGGCCAAAGAAACCTATTAATCCAGGTGAAAGTGCTGAGATTAAGGTAAAGTATGCTACTAACCGTTTAGGGCCTATCAATAAATCAGTTACTGTAGTTTCTAATGCGAAAGAAAAAACAAAAGTATTGCGTATTAAAGGAAACGTAATTGAAAAAGAAACTACTCCGGTAAAAGAAAAAACAGACATGGCACCAACTGCCAATTAAGATTATCACCAATCTAAATACAAACCGCTTTAAACTTTTTGTTTGAAGCGGTTTTTTTGTTTTTGATTTCTTTGAATTTCTCTCATTTTTGCTGCACTAAAATACAAGCTATGCCACATGTTTCAAATCGGGCCAATCAAATGCCCGAATCTCCTATCCGTAAATTAGTTCCTTTTGCTGAAAATGCGAAAGCTGCAGGAAAAGAAGTGATTCATTTAAATATTGGTCAACCCGACATTGAGACTCCCGATGTTGCTCTGCAGGCCGTTAAAAATTTAGACCGAAAAGTATTAGAATATAGCCATTCCGCAGGAACCGAATCTTACCGAAAAGGATTAGCTACATACTACAATAAAGTAAGTTCAGGTATAGGACATGAAAACATTATGGTAACCACTGGAGGTTCAGAAGCCTTATTTTTTGGGTTTACGAGCTGCCTAAATCCAGGTGATGAAGTGATAATTCCAGAGCCCTTCTATGCTAATTACAATGGCTTTGCTGAATCTACAGGAGTAAAAGTAGTTCCTATCAATTCTAAAATTGAAGATGGATTTGCTCTTCCTCCCATTGCTGATTTTGAAGAAAAAATTACAGATAAAACCAAGGCGATATTAATCTGTAACCCTGGAAACCCAACTGGTTATTTGTACTCTGAAGAAGAACTAAATCAATTAAAAGGCATAGTACAAAAACACGATTTGTTTTTGTTTGCTGATGAAGTTTATAGAGAATTTAGCTATGATGGAAAAACGCATCATTCCATTTTAAATCTTAAAGGCATAGAAGAAAATGTGATTGTGGTTGATTCAGTTTCGAAACGATACAGCATGTGTGGCATACGCATTGGAGCGCTAATTAGTCGCAATTTATCAGTGATGAGTGCTGCCTTAAAACTAGCACAAGCTCGATTAAGCCCACCTTTATTAGGTCAAATTGCTGCAGAAGCTGCCTTGCAAACCCCTGCTTCTTATTTTGAAGAAGTAAGCGCAGAGTATATTAGTAGAAGAGACCTTTTGGTAGATGGCTTGAATGCCATTGATGGCGTATTTTGTCCTAAACCAGGTGGCGCTTTTTATGCAGTTGCGAAACTTCCTGTAGAAGATACCGAGCATTTTTGTCAGTGGATATTAGAAGATTTTTCACATGAAGGAAGAACAATAATGATGGCTCCGCTTAGTGGATTTTATTCAACAGAAGGTTGCGGAAAACAAGAAGTTCGATTGGCTTATGTATTGGAAAAAGAAAAGTTAAATCAAGCCATCGCCTGTTTAAAAGAAGCATTAAATCAGTACCCACACAAACTGAGCTAAATGGAGCTTTTAGATGCAATTATTCTTGGTATCATTCAAGGTTTAACCGAATTCTTACCAGTTTCTTCCAGTGGACATTTAGAATTAGCTAAAGCCATTTTAGGCGATGAATCATTGCCTGAAGATAGTTTACTTTTTACCGTTGTATTGCATTTTGCGACTGCCTTAAGCACAATCGTTGTCTTTCGTAAAGACATCATAGAAATCCTTCAAGGCATTTTCAAATTACAATGGAATGAAGAGATGCAGTTTGCGGCCAAAATTGTTCTTTCTATGATTCCAGCAACTATCATTGGTTTGTTTTTTGAAGAAGAATTAGAAGCCTTATTTGGTGGAAATGTGCTATTTGTAGGTTGTATGTTATTGGTTACAGCGCTTTTACTTTTACTTGCCGACCGAAGCAAGAACACCAATAAAAAAGTAAGCTTTAAAAACGCTTTTGTTATTGGTATTGCACAAGCTATTGCCATGTTACCTGGCATTTCACGCTCGGGAGCAACCATTTCTACATCGGTAATCATAGGTAATGATAAAAGTAAAGCTGCTCGATTTTCATTCTTAATGGTTGTTCCACTAATCCTTGGAAAAGTGGCTAAAGATATTTTGGGTGGTGAAATTGATTTTGCAAGTGATCAAATGATTCCTCTTGGAGTTGGTTTTATGGCAGCTTTTCTTTCCGGATTAGTTGCCTGCACTTGGATGATTGCGCTTGTGAGAAAAAGCAAGCTAAAGTACTTTTCTTTATACTGCTTAGTGGTTGGCGCTTTAGCTATAGGCGTATCCTTGTTTGCTTAATTAGAAGCATAGCAAGTCTAAGCTATTGAGCTATTTACCATTTGATTAGATTTTATTATATTGCGCCCATGAAAGGCATTTTATTATCTCTAATCCTCTTAGGTACAAGCATTTGCTCGGCAAATTCTTTCGAAAAGCTGAGAACAGAATACATGAAAGCCCTGCATGATGCAGAAGAAGCCCCCTCTGTTTATGAACTCTTTTTGGAAGTTGAAAATCCCACTGCTAAAATATTAGCTTACCGTGGTGCGCTTGAAGCAATTATGACTAGAACCACTTACAACGTTTTCAAAAAGGTAAATTACCTGAAGAAAAGTCAAGAATCACTAAATAAAGCGGTTGAAATGGCTCCAAATGATTTGGAGATCAGATTTATGCGTTTGGCGGTTCAATATGAGATTCCTCCTTTTCTAGGTATGAGTGAGAATATTGAGGAAGACAAAGCTTTTGTCGTAAAGCATATTCCCAATTTTGATGCAGAGAAATTTCCTAAACAAACCTGTCGCGAAATCTTTTCTTTTATGAAAAGATGCAATTACTTTTCTGAAGATCAAATTGAACGATTCAGAAACTACTTAGCCTTAAATGATAATTAAATGAACCTCAAAATGTTAAGCATTACTAGTCTACTACCACTTTTTTTAAGCTCTTGTCTATTTTGGGGCAACTGCGAAGAAGGAACAGGTCCTATAGTTGAGAAAACCATTTCCATTGACCATTTCAGTGAATTGGAATTATCAGGTTCTTACATCGTTCATTTGAGACAAGGTGAACAGCAAGAAGTAAAAGTTAAAACGCATGAAAATTTAATTTCCCTTTTAAATACAGAAGTAGATGATAACGAATGGGATATTCAGTTTAAAAAGTGCGTTAAGTCCGACAAGAAAATTGAATTCTTTGTAACTGTGCCTACATTAACTGATTTAACGATTGAAGGTTCAGGCAGCATTATCGGCAAAGGAGCTTTTGAATCCGACGAAATGGAACTAGAAATCAGTGGTTCTGGAGAAATTGCCATTGAATTAGCTAATGTAAAGAAACTAAATAGCGAAATAAATGGTTCAGGTGATTTAAAGATAAGTGGAGTAGCCAAAACCCATAAAATGGAAATTAACGGCTCAGGTGACATATCTGCTTATGAATTAAAAACTGACAACAGTGAAGTAGAAATCAACGGTTCGGGAGATGTAAAAATTTACGTTTCTTACGAACTAGAAGTAGAAGTTAATGGCAGTGGTGATGTTTATTACAAAGGCGATGTTAAAAATATTCGCACCGAAGTAAACGGTTCTGGAAACATCAAGCAAGCCAACTAAGGGTACAATAAATACTTCTTTCTCATTTTTTGATATTCGTCTAAGCCTAGCTGCCAAGATTCTCTTATTTCATCTGCAGTTCGATTGTTTCGAATAGCTTCTTCTAAAGACTTTGTACCTGCCAATAAAGTAAAAAAAGAAGTAAAGAATTTTTCTTTATTTGGATAAGCTTGATAAACATCAATTAAATAATCAAGATTCAATATAGTATCCAAACGCAAAGAATCTATGTTTTGAGAACTTAAATCTTCTCCAAAACAAGTTTGTCCATTTAATTTTGGATTACTAGCCCCAAAACTTGGCTGTGGTGTAAATCGATGCGTATATTCTCTTAAACTCGGATGACCAAACTGTTGAAACGGTTTGTCAGTTCCTCTTCCAACGCTTATTGGAGTTCCTTCAAACAAACACAAGCTAGGATACAATAAAATAGCAGTAGTATTAGGCAGATTAGGCGAAGGAGATAAGGTTATTTCATAAGGCATCTGATGGGTATAATTCAAGCATGAAATCACGCTTAAATCACATGACACTCCATTTTTCAACCACTTTTCTCCTTGTATCATTCGGGCGTACTCACCAATGGTCATTCCATGTACAATAGGCACAGGGTGCATGCCAATAAAAGATTGATTAGCTTTTTCTAGAATAGGTCCATCCACATAATGCCCATTTGGATTTGGCCGATCCAAAACAATAACTTTAATCTTACTTTCCGCAGCAGCCTCCATGACATAATGCAAGGTTGATATGTAGGTATAAAATCGAACACCAACATCTTGAATATCAAACAGAATAACATCTATTCCTTCTAACTGTGAAGCTGTTGGTTTTTTATTCTTACCATATAAGGAAATAATAGGTAAGCCTGTTTTCACATCTATTCCATCTTTCACTTTTTCTCCGGCATCTGCATCACCTCTAAAACCATGTTCTGGGCTAAACACTTTTACAAGTTTGATTTGAGCAGCCAACAAACTATCTACTAAATGTTTACCTTCTAAAATAGAAGTATGGTTTCCCACAAAAGCCACATTTTTATCTTGAAGCAATGGAAAATAAAGCGCTGTTTGCTCTACACCCAATAGCACTTTTTGAGTAGCCTGTTGCTTTGGTTTAGTTTGAGCACAAGCCAAATGACAAATACTAAGACATAGCACAATTACAGTGGCAAGTGATTTTTTAAGTTTATGGACTATTGAATTGCTATTTTTGTTTTGCATCTCTAGAATGAACAGCTATTGAACTTTGAACTATATTTTGCGAAGAAGATCATCCAAGGCAGAAAAAACTCCTTTTCTAAGCCAATAATACGCATTTCCATACTAGCAATCAGTTTAGGTATAGCTATGATGACCATCTCATTGGCTATTGTAGATGGATTTCAAGAAGAAATTCGAAAAAAAGTAATTGGTTTTGGCTCTCATATACAGATTACCAACTATCAATCAAAAGGCTTACTGGAAAGCTCACCCATTAGTAAAAATCGTCCTTTATATGAAACGCTTAATTCCATTGAAGGGATAAAAAACATTCAAGTTTATGCACTAAAAGGAGCTATTCTTCAAGCCAATGAAACGAATTACGGCGTTATTCTAAAAGGAATCGGCAGCGATTTTAATTGGGACTTTTTTAGCCAATACATTAAAAGTGGGGAGCTACTAGCCATTACTGATTCAACTTCAAATCCCGGTATTCTTATTTCAGAAAACATAGCGTCTAAACTTCAATTGAAGGTAAATGATGACTTGCTGGTTTATTTTGCACAACAACCGGCACGTTTGAGAAAATTAAAAGTAAGCGGTTTATACAATACCGGTTTAGGAGAAATGGACGACCAAATGGCATTAATAGATATTGGTCATTTGCAAAAAATTAATCAATGGGATTCTACGCAAGTAGGAGGTTTTGAAGTATTTATCAATGATATAAGAGACTTGGAGGCTCTAACTGAAAAAGTGTACCAAAACATTGATTATGATTTAATGGCAAACTCTATAGTTGAAAGTAGACCTGATATTTTCAATTGGTTGGAGTTGCAAGACATTAACGTAATTATCATAATCACACTCTTACTAGTGGTTTGTGGAATTGATATGATTTCTGCCCTTCTAATCCTAATCTTAGAAAGAACAAAGATGATAGGTGTACTAAAGGCGCTCGGAGCGAAGAATACAAATATTCGTAAAATATTTCTATACAATGCCGCTTTTCTCATTATATCAGGTTTGGTAATCGGCAATGTACTTGGCATTGGCTTAGCATTGCTTCAATTGAAGTATGAGTTTTTAAGTTTACCACAAGAAGCTTACTTCATCGATAAAGTTCCAATTCAAATTAACCTTGGGAAAATTATTCTTCTTAATATAGGAACCTTAGTCGTTTGTTTACTCATGTTGTTGATTCCTTCTAATATTGTCGCTTCAATTAAGCCAGTAAAGACATTGAGATTTGATTAATAGCAACATTTTTTATCATTAATTAAAGTAATTCCAAGGGTCTAAACCCTAAGGCTTTTAATACCTTTGCAAACTGAAATTTAAGACATGAAATATTACAATAACATACTAGAAACCATTGGGAATACCCCTTTGGTGAAATTCAATAAGATTACCAAAGACATTCCTGCAACGGTGTTAGCGAAAGTAGAGACCTTCAACCCAGGCCATAGTACTAAAGATCGAATGGCTTTAAAAATGGTAGAAGATGCTGAAAAAGCTGGTTTGTTGAAACCAGGAGGAACTATTATTGAAGGTACTTCGGGGAATACAGGAATGGGACTTGCTTTGGCTGCTATTGTAAAAGGCTATAAATTGATTTGTACCCTCGCTGACAAACAATCGAAAGAAAAAATGGACATTTTACGTGCTATGGGTGCAGAAGTAATCGTTTGTCCAACAAATGTATCTTCAGATGATCCTCGTTCTTATTACTCTGTAGCGAAAAAATTGAATGAAGAAATTCCAAATTCATTTTACCCAAATCAATACGATAACCTTTCAAATAGAACAGCACATTACGAGCAAACAGGACCTGAAATTTGGGAACAAACTGAAGGAAAAATAACTCATTTTGTTGTAGGAGTTGGCACCGGAGGAACTATTTCAGGTGTGGCTAAATATTTAAAAGAAAAGAACCCGAATATTAAGATTTGGGGAATTGACACTTATGGATCAGTTTTCAAAAAATACCATGAAACTGGCGTATTCGATGAAAATGAAATCTACTCTTACATTACAGAAGGAATTGGAGAAGATATTTTACCAAAAAATGTTGATTTTGATTTAATTGACCACTTTGAAAAAGTAACAGATAAAGATGGTGTAATCATGACTCGCCGCTTAGCGAGAGAAGAAGGCTTTTTCATGGGAAATTCTGCAGGTTCAGCTGTAGCAGGCCTTTTGCAAATGAAAGAGCAATTAACCAAAGATGATGTGGTAGTTGTTTTATTTCATGATCATGGTAGCCGTTATGTGGGTAAAATGTTTAACGATGATTGGGTAAGAGACCGTGGATTTATGGAAGCAGAAAAAGTAAATGCCATGAGTCTGATTCGTTCGCATGAAGGAAAAAGGTTAATTACAGCTCAAGCAGATGACAGGCTTGGTGATGTGTTGAACAAAATGACTCAGTACAATATATCTCAAGTTCCAGTGGTAGAAGGTGAATCATTTACAGGATCTGTAAATGATTCCATTTATACTAGACTGTTAAATGAACCCGAATTAAAAGAAGCTCAGGTGAAAGATGTTATGGAAACGCCTTACGAATTTGTGGATGGCAATGCTTCTTTGGATGAAATTGCAAAAAAAATTGACAAGAAGAATAGAGCAGTTTTAGTAAAGAACAGATCAGGCGAAGTTCATATCATAACCATACATGATATTATTGAATCGATTAATCCAAAATCATAAGTTTCCATTCAACAAAGAAAGAAACCGTCTGAAATAGCTTACTGTGAAGCAAGACCAAATTTGCTACTTTTAGAGTTCGGATAGAAAAAGCTCCATGAAAAAGGCAATCTACTTACTCTTTTTACTCATTTCTGCTCAGCTAAATGCGCAAAAAGTAGGATTGGTATTAAGTGGTGGTGGTGCTTCAGGTATGGCTCATGTGGGAGTTCTAAAAGCCCTAGAAGAAAACCAAATTAAAGTAGATTACATAGTTGGCACATCAGTAGGGGCATTAATTGGAGGCCTTTATGCTTCTGGATATTCACCAGATGAAATTGAGCAAATTGTAACTTCAGAAGAATTTAGAAATTCAGCTAGTGGAATCTTAAATCCTGAGCATAGTTTTTATCTGAAAAAAAGTGAACCCAAAGCCGGAATTATAGGTTGGAACTTTAATCTAGATTCCATTTTTGAGGCTAACATTCCTACCAATTTTGTTTCCTCCACACCAATCGACTTTGGTTTAATGAGTCTATTTTCTCAACCAAATGCTTTGGCAAACAACAACTTTGATAGTTTAATGATTCCTTTTAGATGTCTAGCGGCAAACATTACAAAAAGGGAACAAACCATTTTAAAAGCTGGTGACTTGGCTACAGCTATTCGGGCTTCAATGACTTATCCGTTTTACCTTGCTCCAATAAGCTTAAATGGAAATATTATGTTTGATGGAGGTTTATATAATAACTTTCCAGTTGATGTCATGTGTCAGGAATTTCAGCCCGACTTTATTATTGCAAGTAATGTAACAACAAAAACTCCTCCACCTGACGCAGATAATTTGGTTTCTCAAATCAAAAGTATGCTGATTAAAAGCTCAGAGTTTGAAATTAATTGCAGTCAGGGCGTTATTGTTAATTCAAATGTAGAAGATATTTCAACCTTTGATTTTCTAGATAATAATGAGGCCATTCAAAGAGGTTACGAAAGTTGTTTGGCTAGTTTAGATGAAATCAAAAAGGGGATTGCAAATGATTCAAGAGAACTTATTTCAGAACGAAGGTTGGCTTTTAATAAACAAAAACCGACACTACAATTCAACGACTTAAATTGTACTGGAATTCATCCCAATCAAACGACCTATTTTAAAAGAAGGCTAAAAATAGATACTTCTTTTGGGGTTAAAAAGCTTGAAAATGAACTTTTTAAATTAGCCTCAGATGAAAAAATAAAAAGTATTTACCCAACCTCCTTTTATAATAAGACCTCCAAGTCGTTTCAAGTCGATTTAGATTTTAAGAAAGAAAAAGCTTTTCGGGCTGAATTTGGAGGAATTGTAGCTTCTAAACCTTTTAGCACAGGATTTTTTCAATTGGATTACAACATTCTACAAGCTACTGGACTCAAACTACATGGTAATATCTACTTTGGTAGTTTTTACACATCTGTAGAAGGTGGCGTTCGTTGGGATATTCCTTTTGATATACCATTGTATATTCAAAGTCAATACACGATTAATCAATTTGATTATTTCAATGGACGTTCTAGCTTTATTGAAGAAAATGACCCACCTTATATCATAGATTCGGAGCAGTATTGGGAAACGCACTTAGGGCTTCCTGTTTTAACTAAAGGAAAAATCAGTCTAGGTGGTAGTTACTTGTGGCAAGAATATGAATATTACCAAAACGATAATTTTGATCGTGGAGATACTTCTGATCTAACCAAGTTTGAAGGCTTTTCAACCTTTGCCAAGTATGAATTCAACTCATTAAATCGGAAAATGTATCCAAGTAAGGGAAGTCAATTTGAGTTTATGCTCCGTTATTTAGATGGCACAGAGAAAACGAAACCCGGCTCTACCGCATTGTTGAAGCAAAAAACTAAACAAAGCCACGATTGGGTAATTGTACAACTTAAATATGATAAGTACTTCTTTAAGAAAGAGCATTTCCGAATTGGAACATCTGTGCATGGAGTATACTCCGACCTTCCTTTTTTCCAGAACTATACTGCAACTATACTTGCGGCACCAAATTATGCCCCACTTCTTGAGAACAATACGTTGTTTCAAGATAAATATAGAGCGATGAGTTTTGTAGGAGCTGGCTTGAAAACCATTTATTCCATACGTGAACAGCTCGATTTTAGGTTAGAGGCTTATGTTTTTCAGCCCTATGAATCGGTTGGAGTAGCTGAAAATGGTGAAGCTAAGCTTGGAGAAGAAGTGTCAACCAGAAACTATATTGGCACGTTTACTACGGTTTACCACAGCAGAATTGGACCTTTAGCTGCTAGTTTAAATTACTTTGATGGGAGTACACCTGAGCTAAGTTTTTTACTCCACTATGGATATTTAATCTTTAATAAAAGAGCTAAGGAATAATTTGTACTTTACATGTCTCTATTGAGAAGTATGAATAAGGTTTTAGAACAAAATTTACCGCATTGGCCAATAATTCTAGTAGGAGTTTATCTTATATGGTCAGCTTTAGGAATATCTAAAACAATTTCCATTTCCCCATTTTGCTTGATTAAGTATTGGACAAAATTTGAATGTTGGGGTTGTGGGACAAGCAGAAGTATTCATGCAATTTTACATGGAAATTTTAGAGAGGCCCTAGATTACAATCCACTAGGATATTTAGTAATAGGGACTTTTTTAAGCTACCTTTTATTACTTATTTATAAAAATTTTAAAGAAATCAAATGACAAATTTTGAAAAACCATTAACTGAAGGGTATGAATTTAAACCAAATCTTTATTTCCAAAATGGTTGGAAACTATTCAAAGAAGAAGCGGGAACTTATATAGGAATGACTTTTCTTTTTTTTCTGATTCAAATCGTTCTAGGATTTATACCTGTTCTAAACTTATTTAACAATATCGTTTCTAGTGTTTTCGTAGCAGGATATTACGTATATGCGCGCAATCAAAAACGAAACCAACAACAACCAAAGCACTTCTTTGAAGGCTTTTATTACCTTAAAGATGTGTTTCTATATTTACTTACCCTTTTCGTTATTCTTATTCCCTTGTTGGTGCTCGTTTTTCTTTCAGCTAATTTTTCAGCTGAATATTACGAATTAGTGGCCCAAGCTCTTTCTTCAAATGACCCCGAGGTAATGAGACAACTAAGTGATATTGGAGAATCACCTAGTCCAAACTTTTTTATTGCATTTATTCTATTTATGCTCTTAGCAGTCTATATCGGCTTATCTTATATATTCACTATTCCCTTAATCGTTGACGCAAAGCTTGGTTTTTGGAAAGCCATGGAATTGAGTAGAAAAACAGTTGGGATGCACTTTTTTAGCTTTTTAATCACAGCTATAGCCCTAGGAGTATTGTTTGTGCTAGGTACAATTATGACCTGTTTTGTTGGTGTACTTTTTTTAACTCCATTTACATACTGTATTTTGTTTGAAGCTTATAATGATATATTCAAAGTAGAAGATCCGGAAGAAAATTCATTCAACATGATCCAATAAAAAAAGGCCGTCTAAGACGGCCTTTTTTGAAAATTTATTTGATTTATGCTTCTGCTTTGGGTCCTCCAAAATTCATTGGAAACTGAGGTCCATCTGCATCTTTAACTTCTCCATGTTGTGATTCAAATTTCATCACATTATCTTGCAATGCTCGCATTAAGCGCTTTGCATGTTGTGGAGTCATTAATATTCGCGATTTAACCTTAGCCTTGGGTAGCCCAGGCATCACCTTTATAAAATCAAGAACAAATTCAGAGTTTGAATGACTAATAATGGCCAAGTTTGAATAAGTACCTTCTGCTACTTCTTCTGTTAGCTCAATATTTAGCTTATCTCCCTGTTGTGGGTTATTGTTATCGTCACTCATTTTCTTTCTTATTCTTCTGATTCTACTTCTTCAACATAAGTCTCAGCTTTCTTTAGCTTATCATATTCTGCTTTAGAACCGATTACATAATCTTGAAAATCTCTGGTTCCTGTTCCTGCAGGTATTAAATGACCCACAATTACATTTTCCTTAAGACCTTCTAGAGTATCAATCTTACCATTTACAGCAGCCTCGTTTAACACTTTTGTTGTTTCCTGGAAAGAAGCAGCAGAAATGAAACTATCTGTTTGTAATGAAGCTCTTGTAATACCTTGTAAAACAGAGTTTGATGTTGCAGGTACAGCATCTCTTGCAGATACCACTTTCTTATCCTGACGCTTCAACTTCGAGTTTTCTTCTCTAAGCTTTCTAGGTGAAACAATTTGACCTTGCTTCATCGTGTCAGAATCTCCTGCATCTTCGATAATCTTTTTACCAAAAATCCAATCATTCTCTTCAGCAAATTCAGTTTTATTTACAATTTGCTTCTCTAAGAATCGAGTATCTCCTGGATCTTCAATGATTACCTTTCTCATCATTTGTCTAACAATTACTTCAAAGTGCTTATCATTGATTTTCACCCCTTGTAATCGGTAAACCTCTTGAACTTCATTTACTAAGTACTCTTGAACTTGAGTTGGTCCTTTAATCGCTAAGATATCAGCTGGCGTAATAGCACCATCTGATAATGGAATACCTGCTCTTACAAAATCATTTTCTTGAACAAGAATATGCTTAGAAAGATTAATCAAGTATTTCTTAACTTCTCCAGTTCTAGACTCAACGATAACCTCTCGATTACCTCTTTTGATTTTACCAAAGCTAACAATACCGTCAATTTCTGAAACTACTGCTGGGTTAGATGGATTTCTTGCCTCGAATAACTCTGTTACTCTTGGAAGACCACCCGTAATATCACCTGATTTACCTGAGACTCTAGGAATTTTAACTAAAGTTTTTCCTGCTTCAATTTTATCTCCTTCTTGAATAACAATGTGAGCTCCAACCGGTAAGTTGTATGTTTTGATTACTTCCTTCTTGCTATTTACTAGCTTAATTTCAGGAATCATCTTTTTATCTCTTGTTTCAGTAATTACTTTCTCCGTAAAACCAGTTTGTTCATCTGATTCTTCTTTATAGGTAACTCCTTCAATCAAGTTTTCAAAAGCAACTGTCCCAGGCATTTCAGCAATAATCAAGGCGTTGTATGGATCCCAATGACAGATAATGTCACCCTTCTTCACTTTAGAACCGTCCGGTTTCTCTAGAATAGAACCATAAGGAACTACACTAGTCGTAAGTGCAATCTTTGTTTTTGGATCTAATATTCTTGCTTCGGCAGAACGTCCAACAACAATGGTTACTTTATTGCCATCTCTATCTTCACCTTCAACCGTTCTTAATTCATCAATGTCTAAAACACCATCGTATTTTGCCTCAACTCTTGATTCATCCGCAATTTTAGATGCTGTACCACCCACGTGGAATGTACGTAGAGTTAACTGTGTACCAGGCTCACCAATTGATTGTGCTGCAATAACACCAACAGATTCTCCTTTTTGAGCCATTCTACCAGTTGCCAAACTTCTACCGTAACATTTTGAACATACTCCTCGCTTCATTTCACATGAAAGAACAGAGCGCATTTCAACTTCATCAATTGGTGATTCTTCTATCTCTCTAGCAACTTCTTCAGTTACTTCTTCTCCTGAAGCTAGAATCAAATCTCCAGTATTTGGATGAAAAATATCATGTACAGTTGTTCTACCAAGAATACGATCATAAAGTGATTCTACTTCCTCATCGTTCTTCATTAAGGCGGAAATCATTGTTCCTCTTAATGTACCGCAGTCCTCAGCTGTAATTACAACATCTTGTGAAACATCAACTAAACGACGTGTTAAATAACCTGCATCTGCCGTTTTAAGTGCCGTATCCGCAAGACCTTTACGAGCACCGTGAGTTGAAATAAAGTACTCAAGGATTGATAATCCTTCTTTAAAGTTCGAAAGGATTGGGTTTTCAATAATTTCTTGACCAGTTGAACCAGATTTTTGTGGCTTCGCCATCAATCCTCTCATTCCTGAAAGCTGACGAATTTGTTCTTTCGAACCACGGGCACCTGAATCAAACATCATGTAAACGGAGTTGAAACCTTGGTTATCGTTTTTCAAGCGCTCCATAACCGTATTGGTTAATCGCGTATTGGTATGTGTCCAAATATCAATAATCTGGTTATAACGTTCATTGTTAGTAATGAATCCCATGTTATAATTATCCCAAACTTCTTGAACTTGCTGATTGGCTTTTTCCATCATTTCTTCCTTAGCATCTGGAATAATTACATCCCCTAAGTTAAATGATAAACCACCTTTAAAGGACATACTATATCCCAAGGTCTTAATTTCATCTAAGAAATCAGCTGTTTCAGCAACACCCGCTACTTTTAGAATGTTTCCAATAATGTCTCTCAAAGACTTTTTGGTCAACAATTCATTGATATAAGGCACTCCTTCAGGAACTACTTGGTTGAAAATCACACGACCACAAGTCGTTTCAATCAATTCTGTATTTCCATTTTTGGTAATTCTAACTTTAATTTTTGCATGAATGTCTAAACGACCTTCGTTCTTTGCTATAATTACCTCTTCCGGAGAATAAAAAGTTTTTCCTTCTCCTTTAACGGTAATATTCTCATCAGAAGTTCTTTCTTTGGTTAAGTAATACAAACCTAAAACCATATCCTGAGATGGAACCGTAATCGGTGAACCATTAGCAGGGTTAAGAATATTGTGAGAAGCTAACATCAGAAGCTGTGCTTCTAAAATAGCAGCATTTCCTAAAGGTAAATGAACCGCCATTTGGTCACCATCAAAATCCGCGTTAAATGCAGTACACACTAATGGGTGAAGACGAATCGCTTTTCCTTCAATTAATTTTGGTTGAAAAGCTTGAATACCTAATCTGTGAAGTGTAGGAGCCCGGTTTAATAAAACTGGATGTCCTTTCAATACGTTTTCTAAGATATCCCAAACTACAGGCTCTTTCTTATCTACAATCTTTTTAGCAGACTTTACTGTTTTTACAATACCTCTTTCAATTAGCTTTCTAATAATAAAAGGCTTGTACAACTCAGCAGCCATATCTTTTGGTAAACCACACTCATGTAATTTCAAATCTGGTCCAACCACAATTACCGAACGAGCAGAATAATCAACACGTTTACCCAACAAGTTCTGACGGAATCGACCGGACTTACCTTTTAAGCTATCACTTAAAGATTTAAGAGCTCGGTTAGAATCGGTTTTAACTGCAGACGATTTTCTTGAGTTATCAAATAAAGAATCTACTGCTTCTTGAAGCATTCTCTTCTCATTTCTCAAGATAACTTCTGGAGCCTTTATTTCCATTAATCGTTTTAAACGATTATTTCTAATAATCACTCGACGATATAAGTCGTTCAAATCAGAAGTTGCAAATCTTCCACCATCTAATGGAACAAGTGGACGTAATTCAGGTGGAATTACAGGAACCACTTTTACAATCATCCATTCTGGCTTATTTTCAATGTGCTCATTTGCCTGACGGAAAGCCTCAACCACCTGAAGTCTCTTAAGGGCTTCATTCTTTCTTTGTTGAGAAGTCTCTGTACTTGCTTTGTGACGCAATTCATAAGATAATTCATCCAACTGCAAACGCTTTAAGCACTCATAAAGCGCTTCAGCACCCATTTTAGCAATAAACTTATTAGGATCACTATCGTCTAAATAAGCGTTTTCTTTAGGCAAAGTATCTAAAATGTCTAGATACTCCTCTTCCGTTAAGAAATCCAAATATTGCAATTCCTCCCCTTGTGGGTTCTTTGCAATACCAGCTTGAATAACTACATACCTTTCATAGTATATAATTGAATCTAACTTCTTTGTTGGTAAGCCTAATAAGTAACCAATCTTATTTGGTAAAGATTTAAAATACCAAATATGAGCAACAGGAACCACTAATGAAATGTGCCCCATTCTCTCTCTTCTAACCTTTTTCTCGGTTACTTCAACTCCACAACGGTCACAAACGATTCCTTTATATCGGATTCTTTTATACTTTCCACAATGACATTCGTAATCCTTAACAGGACCAAAAATTCGCTCACAAAATAAACCATCACGCTCTGGTTTGTACGTCCTGTAGTTTATTGTTTCAGGCTTCAATACCTCTCCATGTGATTTTTCTAAAATCATTTCTGGAGAAGCAAGGCTAATGGTAATTTTTGAGAATCTATTTACCTCTTGTTTGTCTCTTCTAAAAGCCATTTTTATCGTGTTGTTTTTTTAACTATTTGTACTTCGATTATACTTTAGCTTCTTCACCTAAAGTAATATTCAATCCAAGTCCTCTTAATTCATGAAGCAATACATTAAATGATTCAGGGATACCTGGTGTTGGCATATTTTCACCTTTCACAATTGCTTCGTATGCTTTAGCTCTACCCATAACGTCATCCGACTTAATAGTCAAGATTTCTTGAAGGATGTTGGCAGCTCCAAATGCTTCTAGCGCCCAAACTTCCATTTCTCCAAAACGCTGACCACCAAATTGTGCTTTACCACCTAATGGTTGCTGAGTAATTAATGAGTAAGGTCCTATTGATCTAGCATGCATTTTATCTTCAACCATATGACCTAGCTTCAGCATGTAGATAATACCTACTGTTGCTGGTTGATCAAATGGCTCACCAGTACCACCATCACAAAGATGGGTTCTACCTAATCGAGGCACACCTGCTTTGTCTGTCCATTCATTGATTTCATCAATGCTTGCACCATCAAAGATTGGTGTTGAGAACTTAACACCTAGCTTTTCACCTGCCCAACCTAAAACAGTTTCGTAAATCTGTCCTAAATTCATACGAGAAGGTACACCAAGTGGGTTTAGTACAATATCTACAGGAGTTCCGTCATCCAAGAATGGCATGTCTTCCTGTCTTACAATTTTTGCAACTATACCTTTGTTACCATGTCTACCGGCCATTTTATCACCCACTTTCATCTTTCTCTTTTTAGCTAAATAAACCTTAGCTAATTTCATGATGCCAGTAGGTAACTCATCTCCAACCGTTAAAGCATATTTCTTTCTTTTGAACTTTCCAATAATTTCAGTTGCCTTCATATTATGATTATGCAACATCACTTTAATGGTCTCATTCAAATCTTCAGAAGTAGTCCAATTTTTGTAATCGATAAACGCAAAATCGTCTATTCTCTGTAATACCTTTTGAGTAAACTTAGTTCCTTTTGGAATAATTTCCTCATTGTAATAGTTGGTAATACCTTGAGCAGTCTTTCCGTTTACTACCGTATATAATTTTTCTACCAATTGCTCCTTCAAAGCAGCAATTTCCTTTCTTTCTTCTTCATCCAACTTAGCAATTAAAGTCTTCTCTTCTGCTCTAGACTTTCTGTCTTTAACTGCTCTTTCGAATAACTTCTTATCTACAACTACTCCTTTGGTTGAAGGTGGCACTTTTAAAGAAGCATCTTTAACATCACCTGCTTTATCTCCAAAAATCGCACGAAGTAATTTCTCTTCAGGAGTTGGATCAGATTCACCTTTTGGCGTAATCTTCCCGATAAGTATGTCTCCTTCTTTCACTTCAGCTCCAATTCGAATCAAACCATTTTCATCCAAATCAGCTGTGGCTTCTTCACTTACATTAGGAATATCAGCAGTTAACTCCTCAACACCTCTTTTCGTATCTCGAACCTCAAGCGTAAATTCATCAACATGAACAGAAGTAAACAAGTCTTCAGAAACTACTTTTTCAGAAATTACAATCGCATCCTCAAAGTTATAACCTTGCCAAGGCATAAAAGCAACTTTTAAGTTTCTTCCTAAGGCAAGCTCTCCTTTTTCTGTAGCGTAACCTTCACAAAGTACTTGACCTTTTTGAACTTTATCGCCTTTTCTTACGATTGGTCGAAGGTTTACAACAGTACTTTGGTTTGTCTTCTTATACTTTGTTAAGTGATACGTTTTTGTAGGCTCATTGAAAGAAACCAATTCTTCCTCTTCAGTTCTATCATATGTTACTATGATTTTCTTCGCATCTACATATTCAACAACACCATTTCCTTCTGCATTAACCAATACTCGAGAGTCTATAGCAACTTGCTTTTCCAAGCCTGTTCCTACAATAGGAGAATCAGGTCTCATTAATGGAACTGCTTGACGCTGCATGTTAGATCCCATCAAAGCACGGTTTGCATCATCATGCTCCAAGAATGGAATTAGCGATGCCGCAATTGAAGCAATTTGGTTGGGAGCTACATCCATCAAAGTTACTTCACCTGGCTCTGCCATTGGGAAATCACCTTCATATCTAGCTTTTACTCGATCTGCTTCAAACTTACCTTCTTCACTTACAATAGCATTGGCTTGAGCAATAGTTTGCTCATCTTCTTCTTCAGCACTTAAATAAACGACATCTTTGGCTTTTAACCCAACTTTACCTTCTTCTACTTTTCGATAAGGAGTTTCAATGAAACCTAATCGATTTACTTTGGCATAAACACAAAGAGATGAAATCAAACCAATGTTTGGTCCTTCAGGTGTTTCAATTGGACAAAGTCTACCGTAGTGTGTATAGTGAACATCACGAACCTCGAAACCTGCTCTTTCTCTAGAAAGACCTCCAGGTCCTAATGCTGACATTCTTCTTTTGTGCGTAACCTCAGAAAGTGGATTCGTTTGATCCATAAACTGAGAAAGCTGATTGGTTCCAAAGAATGAATTAATAACAGAAGACAATGTTTTAGCATTAATCAAATCCGCTGGAGTAAAAACTTCATTATCACGAACATTCATTCGTTCTCTAATAGTTCTTGCCATTCTGGCTAAACCAACACCGAACTGATTGTAAAGTTGTTCTCCAACTGTACGTACACGTCTGTTACTCAAGTGATCAATATCATCAACATCTGCTTTAGAGTTTATTAACTCAATTAAGTACTTGATGATAGAAATGATATCTTCTTTAGTTAATATCTTGGTATTCTCTTCAATGTTCAAGTTCAATTTCTTGTTGATTCGGTACCTACCTACTTCACCAAGATCATACCTTGTTTCAGAAAAGAAAAGTTTATCAATTACACCTCTAGCCGTTTCTTCATCAGGTGGCTCAGAGTTTCTTAATTGACGGTAAATATGTTCTACAGCTTCCTTCTCAGAGTTAGAAGGATCCTTTTGCAATGTGTTATAAATAATTGCAAAGTCAGCTGAATTTATGTCTTCCTTGTGAAGGATAATATTCTTCGTTCCTGATTCTAAAATAGGATCAACATGTTCCTTTTCAAGAATGGTTTCACGATCGATAACCACTTCATTTCTTTCAATAGAAACAACTTCACCGGTATCTTCATCTACAAAATCTTCTACCCAAGTTCTCAGCACTCTAGCTGCTAACTTTCTTCCTAAACATCTCTTTAAACCTGCTTTACTTACTTTTACCTCATCAGCTAATTCAAAAATATCTAAGATATCCTTATCGAATTCAAATCCGATAGCTCTTAGTAATGTGGTTACAGGTAATTTCTTTTTACGATCGATATAAGCATACATCACATTATTAATGTCTGTAGCAAATTCAATCCAAGAACCTTTAAATGGAATTACTCTTGCTGAGTATAACTTCGTTCCGTTCGCATGTCTTGATTGACCGAAGAAAACTCCTGGAGAACGGTGTAATTGAGATACGATAACTCTTTCAGCACCATTTACAAGAAATGTTCCTTTTGGAGTCATATAAGGAATTGTTCCAAGATAAACATCTTGAACAATTGTTTCAAAATCTTCGTGCTCGGGATCAGTACAATAAAGCTTAAGTTTTGCTTTTAATGGTACACTGTAAGTCAATCCACGATCTATACACTCATCAATGCTATATCTTGGTGGATCTACGAAATAATCCAAGAACTCCAATACGAACTGGTTTCTCGCATCAGTGATAGGAAAATTTTCACTAAAAACTTTATAAAGACCTTCTGAGTCTCTGTTTTCAGGTGAGGTATCTAATTGAAAAAAGTCTTGGAAAGATTGTAATTGAATATCCAAAAAGTCAGGATACTCAAGTTTATTTTTTATGGAAGCGAAATTAACACGCTCCTGAATGTTCGATAATGATGCGTTCGCCATCTCTAAGAAATGATTAGTTAATAACTAGATACAAACAAGAAAGGGTTTAGACCCCAAAATGTTTTTTGGGATCTAAACCTAATAAGATTAGTTGTTCGCTATTTTACTTAAGCTCAACTTCAGCTCCTGCCTCTTCTAATTGTTTCTTAAGAGATTCAGCTTCGTCTTTTGCTACACCTTCTTTTAATGGTTTAGGTGCTCCATCAACTAATTCTTTAGCTTCTTTTAATCCTAGTCCAGTTAATTCTTTAACAAGTTTAACAACTGCTAATTTAGAACCACCAGCAGCTTTCAAGATTACATCGAAATCAGTTTTTTCTTCTGCTCCACCAGCTTCACCGCCAGCAGCAGGTCCAGCAACTGCAACTGCAGCAGCAGCAGGCTCGATTCCGTGCTCTTCTTTAAGGATTTCTGCTAATTCGTTAACATCTTTTACTGTTAAGTTTACTAACTCTTCAGCAAGCGCTTTTAAATCCGCCATTTTATTCTGTTTTTAAAAAATTTAAATTTATATGAGTTGAGAGTGCGTACAAATTAATTACCTCTTTCTTCAAGAGCTTTAACCAATCCTGCAATTGTATTTCCACCAGATTGAAGGGCAGAAACAACATTTTTAGCAGGAGATTGTAACAATGCAATAATGTCGGCAATAACTTCCTCTTTAGATTTGATTGAAGCTAATGCATCAATTTGTTCATCACCTATATAAATGGCTTCATCAATATAAGCCCCTTTTAAAATAGGTCTATTTGAACTTTTTCTAAATTCTTTGATCAACTTTGCAGGTGCATTTCCTACTTCTGCAAATAAGATTGAAGTATTACCTTTTAGAATATCATAGAATTCTTCGTAGCTACCTTCAGCAGCCTCTAAAGCTTTCTTCAATAATGTATTCTTAACTACATTAAGAGATACTTCTCTTTTATGAGCTAACCTTCTAAGTTTAGTTGATGTTTCAGCATCTAATTCTGAAATATCGGCTAAATAAAAAACTCCACTTTCGTTAAGTTTTTCTGAAAGGATTTTTACAATTTCTTCTTTTTCTTGTCTAGTCATTGCTAATTAATCTAGAATGATAATATTAATCTTCAATAAATCTTTTGGTATCAATGTGAATACCAGGTGTCATAGTTCCAGAAATACAAATGCTCTTGATGTAAACACCTTTAGCAGCAGCAGGCTTCAATTTTACTATCGTTTGAATCATTTCTAATGCATTTTCTCTTATCTTAGAAGCATCAAATGAAACTCGACCTATAGAAGTATGAATAATACCATACTTATCTACTTTAAAATCAATCTTTCCTGCTTTTACATCAGAAACGGCTTTTGCTACATCCATAGTTACTGTACCTGACTTTGGGTTAGGCATCAAACCTCTTGGTCCTAAAACACGACCCAAGGCACCAACTTTACCCATTACGCTAGGCATAGTAACAATTACATCAACATCAGTCCAACCACCTTTAATCTTCTCTACGTATTCATCTAAACCGACAAAATCAGCACCTGCTTCTTTTGCCTCAGCTTCTTTATCCGGAGTAACTAATGCTAATACCTTAACCGATTTACCAATTCCATGAGGTAAGGTAACAATACCTCTAACCATTTGATTCGCTTTTCTTGGATCTACTCCTAAACGAACACTAATATCTACAGAGGCATCAAAATTTGAGGTAGAAATTTCTTTTACCAAATTCGCTGCTTCCTTTAAAGTATACAGCTTATCTTTTTCAATTTTCTCTAAAGCAGCTTTACGCTTTTTAGTTAATGTTGCCATAATTTCTACTTCTTATTTAGAAAGGTTTTTTACCTTTTACATTAATACCCATACTTCTAGCAGTACCCGCTACCATACTCATAGCTGACTCCACTTTAAAAGCATTTAAGTCTTCCATTTTATCTTCAGCAATTTCCTTTACTTGATCCCAAGTAACTGAAGCCACTTTTACACGGTTTGGCTCAGAAGAACCTGACTTCACTTTTGCTTTTTCTAGTAATTGAACAGCCGCAGGAGGCGTTTTAATTACAAAATCAAATGATTTATCTGAATAAACAGTAATTACAACTGGCAATACTTTGCCCGCCTTATCTTGAGTTCTACCATTAAACTGCTTACAGAAGTCCATGATATTTACCCCTTTGGCACCTAATGCAGGACCCACTGGAGGTGAAGGATTCGCTGCTCCTCCTTTAATCTGTAATTTAATAATGCCGTCTACTTCTTTAGCCATTTTTGCTTGTATTATAAACTTTCTATTATGATTCTTTCTCTACTTGCAAGTAACTTAAATCTAAAGGGGTTTTACGCCCGAAGATCTTAACCATTACTTTCAATTTTTTCTTTTCTTGATTTACCTCTTCAATATTTCCACTAAAACCATTGAACGGACCATCAATTACTTTAACCGATTCGCCTACCATAAATGGAATATCAAACTCCTCCTCACTATCAGCAAGTTCATCAACCTTACCTAATATTCTATTTACCTCACTGGCTCTTAAAGGCATTGGGTCTCCGCCCTTTTCTCCTCCTAAAAAACCAATTACATCGGTTGTATTCTTAATTACATGTGGTACTTCACCAATCAGATTAGCCTCCACTAAAACATATCCTGGAAAATAATTCCTTTCCTTGCTAATCTTCTTTCCGTTTCTAATTTGAAAGACTTTCTCTACTGGAATTAAAATTTGATTAACATAATCTTTTAATCCTGATCTTTCAATTTCATCCTCTAGCAATTTCTTTACTTTCTTTTCCTTTCCGCTAATTGCTCGGATAACATACCACTTTTTATCTCCTTGATCACTCATCACAAACCTCCCTCTTACTTAAAACAAACTGTAGATGTATTCCATCAACCTACTAAAAGTAGAGTCCATTAAAAAAATAATTAGTGAAATGATGATAGAAGCTATCATGACAACAATTCCACTGCTTTGTAATTCAGACCAAGTTGGCCAACTCACTTTGTTAAGCAACTCATCTGAAGACTCTTCAATATATGTTCTAAGTTTCGACATCAATTTATTTTCTTCGCACGGGTGGAGAGACTCGAACTCCCAGCCAATGGTTTTGGAGACCACTACTCTACCAATTGAGCTACACCCGTTTGGGTTTATAAAAGTCACGAAAAGGTATCCCGAAAATCGGGACACCTTTCGTGCAATTATTTATCTATACCGAGTATATTACTCGATGATTTCAGTTACCTGACCTGCTCCTACTGTTCTACCACCCTCACGGATTGCAAACTGTAGACCAACGTTCAAGGCTACCTTGTTGATTAAGTTAACTGTAATAGTTACATTATCACCAGGCATTACCATTTCTCTTCCTTCTTCTAAAAGAATCTCTCCTGTTACATCAGTTGTTCTTAAATAGAACTGAGGACGGTATTTATTTTGGAATGGAGTGTGACGTCCACCTTCTTCTTTTTTCAAGATATACACCTCAGCTTTAAATTTTGTATGAGGAGTAATAGAACCAGGCTTAGCAATTACCATTCCTCTTGCGATATCTTTTTTCTCGATACCTCTTAATAGCAATCCTACGTTATCACCAGCTTCACCTCTGTCTAATATCTTTCTAAACATCTCAACACCTGTTACAGTAGTTTTTCTACCGTCAGCGCCCATACCGTTTAATTCAACTTCTTCACCAGAGTTAATTACACCAGTTTCAATTCTTCCTGTTGCAACAGTTCCACGACCTGTAATTGAGAATACATCCTCAACAGGCATCAAGAAATCTTTATCAGTATCTCTAGGAGGAATTGGAATGTACTCATCTACAGCTCCCATTAACTCCATAATTTTATCTTCCCATTCTGCTTCACCATTTAAGGCACCTAAAGCAGAACCTGTAATAACTGGAGTGTTATCACCATCAAAGTCGTAGAAACTCAACAATTCTCTGATTTCCATTTCAACTAACTCTAACAACTCTTCGTCGTCAACCATGTCAGCTTTATTCATGAAAACAACAATCTTAGGCACACCTACCTGACGTGCTAAAAGAATGTGCTCTCTTGTTTGAGGCATAGGACCATCTGTAGAAGCAACTACTAAAATTGCACCATCCATTTGAGCAGCACCAGTTACCATGTTCTTAACGTAATCGGCGTGACCTGGACAGTCAACGTGAGCGTAGTGTCTGTTTTCAGTAGAATATTCTACGTGAGAAGAGTTAATTGTAATACCTCTTTCTTTTTCTTCAGGAGCGTTATCAATTTTATCAAAATCTTGAGCTTCTGAGAAACCTTTTTTTGCTAATACGTGAGTAATAGCAGCAGTTAAGGTTGTTTTTCCGTGGTCAACGTGACCGATGGTTCCAATATTTAAGTGTGGTTTAGACCGGTCAAAGTTTTCTTTAGCCATGACTTATTTGCTTTTGTTTAGGTTATTGAATTAATTATTATGTTAACATTTATATCTAGAGCCAATGACGGGAATTGAACCCGTGACCTCTTCCTTACCAAGGAAACGCTCTACCCCTGAGCTACATCGGCGATTAAACCAATTTCACCAGACAAAGCCTGAGCTACATCGGCAATGAATATCTAACTCAATGAAAGAAAATAGAGCGGGAAACCGGATTCGAACCGGCGACCCTCAGCTTGGAAGGCTGATGCTCTAGCCAGCTGAGCTACTCCCGCTTAATTTCTTTTCAGTGGGGAGAGCAGGATTCGAACCTACGAAGGCGTAGCCAACAGATTTACAGTCTGTCCTCGTTGA
>MDTG01251502.1_pt1 | contig 56395 bp, 53 predicted proteins | sample 811421 | NCBI WGS metagenome assembly MDTG01 (sample SAMN05326645, study PRJNA326480) | marine metagenome | isolation source: seawater | place: Pacific Ocean: South East | collected 2011
CAACAGGTGAGTCTTCGTCACATTGTTGTCGGTAAGGTCAGTGAGACTTTGGTCAGTGACTGTCACCGTGTGAGTAGTTGTCGAGGTTTTTGCAACGGTCACCTCGAAGACATTGTCACTTGATTTCTTGATTGAGATAGACATTTCATAAATTCACTTCAAAAAATTTGGCAATATCAGAACCACACCCTCACAGAAACGTCTACCTAGTCATTCTGTAATATAGATTTATCTAATAAAATCAATGGGTTACTCAACAGTAACTGATTTTGCTAAATTCCGAGGTTGGTCAACATCTGTGCCCTTTTCAAACGCCGTTTGATAGGCGAGTATTTGCGCTGGAACGGCAAGAATTATGGGCGCTATGAGCGGGTCACAATCTTCTATCACTATTTTAAACCTAGCAAAATCAACTTGTTTTGCTATCGTTTGTGTTGCAATCAGGATAATCGTTGCACCACGCGCTTCGGCTTCTTTCAAATTACTGATTGTTTTTACAGAGAGCGCATCCTCATCTAGTAGGCAAATTACCGGTAGCTCATCTTCAATAAGTGCGATAGGCCCATGCTTCATCTCACCTGCGGCAAAACCTTCTGCATGAATATAGCTTAGCTCCTTAAGCTTTAAGGCGGCTTCGAGGGCTAGCGGATATAAACGACCACGCCCCAAGAACAAACAAGATGGCGTTTTTTTCAGATGTTGTGCGACCGGTTGAACCTGAGCAAAACTAGCAATCGCCTCCCCCACTGCACCTGGAACCGACAACAGCTTTTGTTGTAATTCCATTATGTCTTCTGCGTTCAATTTGGCATTTGCCCGGCCAAAATCCACCGCCAGGGCAAATAAAACAGTTAGCTGGGCTGTAAAAGCCTTAGTACTCGCCACGCCAATTTCTGGGCCAGCACGTGTAGGCAAAATCACATTAGCCTCTCTGGCAATGCTACTTTCCGGTACATTCACAATCGCAATGACTTTCATCCCCTTTTCGCGTGCATGCCGGAGCGCCATCAATGTATCCAAACTTTCACCGGATTGGGATATGGCAATGATAGCCCCGCCCGTCAAATGGGCCGATGAGCGATAGCGATATTCGGATGCCGTTTCAACAGATACAGGTATCCCTGCCAGACCTTCTAGCCAATAGCGGCCAATTTTTCCTGCATAATTGCTTGTACCAGCGGCTAGAATGACCAAATGCTGAATGTCACTGAGGTCTATCTCAGACAAGCCGGTGCGCAGCGTTCCATCAGCGCCTGTCATAGCTGAAATTGTGTGGGCGATAGCTTCTGGCTGTTCATGGATTTCCTTCTCCATGAAATGACGAAATCCACCTTTATCAATAAGCGCCGGAGAGGCTGTAGTGCGAATAACCTCCCGATTGGCACGCTGACCATCTCGGTCATAGATTTGGACCTCATTTAATCCAAGGACTGCATAATCCCCATCTTTTAAATAAATGATATTGCGGGTTAAATGGGCCATCGCCATCGCATCAGAAGCTACGCAAATAAGCCCATCTTCTATCCCGATTGCCAAAGGCGAAGCATTCCGAGCAACAAATAGCTGGTCAGGGGCTTCACGCAACATCACCGCAAGCGCAAAAGCCCCTTTAATTTTTTTTAAAACATCCTGCATAGCGGCACCGCCAGTGAGCCCCTGTTCCAGCGCATCCAAAAATAGATGTGCCAATACCTCACTGTCAGTTTGCGAGGAAAATTCATGTCCTTTTGACTGCAATTCTGTTTTTAATTCTGCATAATTCTCAATAATACCATTATGAACAATCGCCACATTATCACCCGCTACATGCGGATGAGCATTTGCCTCGGTGACACCACCATGGGTTGCCCATCGCGTATGGCCAATGCCAATGTGCCCAGCTCGCGTTTCTAACTTTAAAGCAGCTTCAAGATGTTTAAGCTTTCCAACCGTGCGCGTTAGGCGCAAGACATTTTCCTCCAGCGTGGCAATGCCAGAGCTATCATAGCCACGATATTCGAGCCTTTTTAGGGCATCCAGGATGATACCTGATGCCTGTCCACCTCCAATATAGCCTACAATACCGCACATTATTCTATCTTCTCTCCTCTTTTGGTCTCTATGCAAGTGCTTCATGCAAATACTGCGAAATATAAAGTCTGCAAATCCACCCTCATCGCGTGAGACAGTCTTAACCAATGCCTTCTACAAAGCCAAGATAATATTCTGACCTTTCCTTAGTTTTCTCCATAATTTGTGTGCATGGTTCTGCTTGCGAAACCGTGTGTGACATGGCTATATAAAGCTATGCAATTTAGTGTGATTATATTAGCTGCAGGTCAAGGAAAAAGGCTGAAGTCAGCGATTCCCAAACCCCTGCACCAACTGGCAGGGCGTCCCCTCATCAGCTGGGTTATCAACGCCGCTAACGATGCGGGCGCTAGTACTAGCTTTATTGTAACAGGCGCCGATTATTCTGGTTTTATTGGGCATATACCCGTAGATGCAGAGCTCATCACACAGCACCCGCTACAAGGCACAGGTCATGCCGTCGCCTGCTGCATTGAGAAGCTATCCGTGATGGACCCCGACCATCCAGTAGTGATTTTATATGCAGACACCCCTCTCATCCAACCAGCAACCATTACGAAGCTAGCAACAGAGGTCGCAAGCAGTTCTGATATTTGTTGCCTTGCCTTCCGCTCTAACAATCCGACTGGATATGGACGCATGTTAACAGAAAATGGCAAACTAACGGCAATTGTAGAAGAGAAGGATGCTAGCCCAGAGCAGCAGAAAATTAGTCTCGTAAATGGCGGGGTGATGAGCGCAAAAGCCGGAATTTTATGCGAGCTTTTACCGCAGCTTGAAAAAGCAAATGCACAAGATGAATATTACCTTACCGACCTTGTGATGCTTGCCAATAAAATTGGCAACAAGGCTAGCTTCCTAAAGATAGAAGCAGAAGAGTTAACCGGCATAAATGACCGCCAGCAACTTGCCGAGCTAGAGGCAGTAATTCAGGTAAAATTGCGAAGGAGCGCCATGTTGAGAGGTGTCAGTATGCTCGCCCCAGATACAGTTTATCTATCTAGCGACACCGAATTTGGCCGAGATATCGTTATAGAGCCTAATGTGGTTATTCGCGCAGGATGTAAAATTGGTGATGGGTGCCATATCAAAGCTTTCAGCCATTTAGAAGGCGTGATAATTGGACCAGATTGCATCATTGGGCCACATGCTCGTTTGCGCCCCGGCACTATATTGGAAACAGGTGTTAAAATTGGTAATTTTGTTGAAACTAAAAATGCCCATTTTGAAACCGGTGCTAAAGCAAACCACCTTAGCTATTTGGGTGATGCGACTATCGGCACAGATGCGAATATTGGGGCTGGCGTAATTACCTGCAATTATGATGGTTTTAATAAATCTAAAACAAATATAGGTGCCAATGCCTTTATTGGCTCGAATAGTGCCCTTGTTGCGCCTGTTAAAATTGGCGATTATGCCATTATTGGAGCTGGGTCAGTAATTGCAGAGACTGTGGATGCCCACGCCCTTAGCCTCACTAGAGTGCCGCAAAAAACCCTAAATAAAGGCGCCGATAAATTTCGTATTAAAGCAAAATCCAAACAAGGAAGAGAGGCCACATGACCCCCTCATCTGGTCGCTTATATGACTTTTTTTTAACTCTTCAACAAAAACCAGTCCTTGTCATTGGTGATGTGATGCTGGACCGCTATGTTCAAGGCGAAGTCAAGCGCCTATCACCTGAAGCGCCTATTCCTATTTTGAGCGAAAAATACACCAACATGACAACTGGCGGGGCTGCAAATGTTGCCCGCAATCTGGCTCAACTAGGCGCGAATGTAAGTCTTATTGGGCTAGTTGGTTGCGATAATGCTGGACATGAACTTACCCGAGCTATTGCTGAGGTCCCACAAATTTTGTTCGCACCAATCCTATGTTCAGACCGGCCAACCACCGTAAAGACCCGCTATCTAGCATCGGGCCAGCAAATGTTGCGTGTAGATAGCGAAGTGACCGCAAGATTGACAAGCGATGAAAGCGCAAAGTTGTTGGAACAAGCCAAAATTATGATGGCAAATTGCGAAATTCTAATCCTATCGGATTATGCCAAAGGCTGCCTTTCTCCAGACATCACATCGCAATTGATACAGTCTGCTCACCAAGAAAACCTGAAGGTAATTATCGATCCTAAATCGGTTGATTTCAGAGATTATCGAGGCGCTGATGTCTTGACACCTAACCTTGCTGAACTAAAAAAAGCAACCGGGATAATCGAAGAGAGTCTTGAGGCAATTGAAGCAGCAGCCCGTCAGATACTGAAGACGTGCAGAATAAACCAGATCCTAGTTACCCTAAGTGCGCGCGGTATGCTGCTCATAAGTGAAGAAGATGCCCACCATATTCCGGCCCTTCCTTGCGAGGTTTTTGATGTCTCTGGTGCAGGAGACACGGTTATTGCCCTGCTTGCTGCTGGGCTCCTCATAGGGCTGGATAAAGTAGAGGCAGCCGAAATCGCCAATATTGGAGCCTCTCTAGTAGTCGCAAAATCTGGTACAGCCTGTCTCGTGCCTGGTGAGATATTGGCGCAAAGCAATGGAAACAGGAATGTGTTGCCGCTTGATGAGGTCAAAAAAAGCGTCTCTGAATGGCGCCAAGCGGGGCAGAAAATTGGCTTCACAAATGGTTGTTTTGACCTGCTCCACGCAGGACACATACATATATTGAAACAATGCGCAGCGGACTGTGATAGGCTGATTGTTGGGCTTAATGCGGATAGCAGTGTTAAAAAACTGAAAGGCTCAGACAGGCCTGTTCAATCTGAAGAAGTTCGCGCCGCAGTTCTAGCTAACCTGCCCTTTGTCGATGAAGTGGTGTTGTTTGAAGAAGACAACCCGAAACTTCTTATCGAGGCGTTTATGCCAGATTGTTTAACCAAAGGCGGCGATTACCAAATAAAAGATATTGCTGGTGCAGATATTGTGCAAGAAGCGGGCGGAATAGTGCGTTCTATTCCACTTCTAGAAGGTCATTCAACAACCCGCTTTCTAAACTTATCCGCCGTAAGGGGGAGCTAAACTAAGCGCCGTTAATACTAGAGCAAACCGCATGCGGTTACATTCTTAATCTTCAGACGGTTTTGCCATGAATTCTTGATCTATTTTTGGCAATGGTGCATCTACAATCGCCGCTTCAAATGCTTGCAGACGCTTATAGATAGACAATAATTCAACTATTGTTGGCCATGAATTGACCAAATATTGGAAAGAATTAGTAACCTGACTAAACGCAGTTAGAATTTGTTGCATAAGCCCAAAAGTGATGCTGCCTACTGCAATGGTTGGGATAAGCAAAAGATAAGCAAAAATGTTATCTGCTTGCAGATAGAAGCTTCTAGCCACATTAAAATACATATAATGGAAATATAGGCGGAAATAATTTCGACGCACATTTGAAAACAGCTGTGTTAATGTTGGAGGCTGGGCACGTGTTTCGTCATCTTCACCATAGACAAGTTCTTTTCTGTAAGCGGCCTCTACCCTTTGATTTTTAAATTCAAGGCCTGGTAATTTTACCCCGACTGCTGCCAAAAACACTGTTCCAAACACCGACCAGCAAATAGCAGCCATCAGGAGTGGGTTTGCAATTTCCCCAACAAAAGGAAGGGAAGTTACATTGGATGATAACGCCATTAACACTGGCAAGAAGGCAAACAATGTCATAATGGAATCTACAATCGCTACGCCTAGACCTTCAACAATACCCGCAAAGCGCATAGTGTCCTCTTGCACACGCTGCGACGCCCCCTCAATATTACGCACCTGTTTCCATTTCCCAACATAGAAGTCATTCATCGCCGTACGCCATCTAAATACGTAATGGCTAACAAAAAAACGGGTAACTACATACACACCAATCCAGATAAAAGCAATTTGGGCAAAGATTAAAATCAAGCTGTAGAGGTCTGCAGCAGTGGTGGTGCTTTCACCAGATAGCGCGTTTTGAACCGCATCAAAAAAGGGACGTCGCCAATTGTTGATTGCTACTGAAACCTGAACACTAAAATAAGTTGAAAATAATATTAGCTGACTGCCTATAATTGACCAGATCTGCCATCTATGTGGCAGATAGCGAAACCAATAACTGGCAAAAATCAAACAAATAATGATGTAATAAACGTAAAACCAGAGAAATTCTGAACTAATAAAATACCCCACCCCTACAATGGGATTATTTGGATCAGAATCGAGCGCAAATCCTAGCCCTTGGCCAATTTTAACGCCAAAAAAATACCAGACAAAAATGGCCAAAGATGCCCATAAAACTGCACTTGAAAAAAATATCTTAGGGCGTGGAAAAAAGCTTTCAAACATAATGTATCTCTTGTTTTCTAGTTGCACCTCGCAAAGGCTAGCCCTTGCAAGATATTAATAAAAGTCACTGTCCTGCATTTTGGTGTGGAGCGCTATATTTACCACAACGCCAAGCGCCAAAAATACCGTCAACATCGCTGTGCCACCATATGATATAAGTGGCAAAGGCGCACCGACAACGGGCAACAAACCTGTAACCATGCCAACATTCACGAAAATATACAAAAACAACATAAATGAAATGCCCATGCAAACAAGCCGCCCAAACCGGTGTTGACAGCGTAAACCTGTTAACGCAACAGATGCCAAAATTGCAAAATAAATTAGTAGAACAGTTAAATTGCCAACAAATCCGAATTCTTCGCCTATCATGGTAAAAACAAAATCAGTCTGTTTTTCAGGAAGGTAATTTAGCTGGCTTTGTGAACCTTGCAAAAAACCCTTTCCAAATAGCCCGCCCGAGCCAAGCGCGATCTTTGACTGGGTAATCTGATAGCCAGCTCCCAATAAATCTGCTTCTGGGTTTAAAAAAGTCATAATGCGCGCTTTTTGATAACTATAAAGCTGGGACCATAATAAAGGTGCCGTCGCCGTCGCTACTACGGAGCCCGTAATCAGAAATCGGCGCGGCACACCTGCAACAAAGACAACGGCCAGCCCCCCCATTAGCAGCATAAAAGAGGTTCCTAAATCAGGCTGAATTAACACCAATCCAAACGGTAATCCCAGCATTAAAATCACCGGCAGATAGGAGATCAGTGATTGCAACTGTTCAGGTGTTTGACCGCTTAAATAACGAGCTAATCCAATAATTACAGCAAGCTTTGCAGGTTCTGAAGGTTGAAAATTGAAGGGCCCTAGCTCAATCCATCTTGTTGCACCCGTTCCAGTTCCAACAAAAGGCAACGCAACGAGTATCAGAATAGCGACCGCCAACCCCCAATAAGACAAGCGGTGTAGCCATGGGGTTGGCATCATAGCCGTCACTACCAATAGCATCGTGCCGATAGCCGCGCGTATCATCTGACGTTCAGCCCAAGGTGACCATGCTCCTTCTGAGGCAGAATAAAGCGCTAGCGTGCCAATAGAAACCAAAGCAGCAGCAGAAATAAGCAATAGCCAAGGCAAACGATATAGAAGTTGAAGGATGCCTAAAATCATGCTGACATACTATCTGATTTTAACATGAAATCCATAATATCCTGCGCAATAGGCGCCGCAGCAGATGAGCCACTACCTCCATGCTCAACAATCACTGATATAGCATAGCGCGGTTTCTTATAAGGAGCGAAGGCAACAAACAGCGCATGGTCACGCTCTTTCCAAGGCCTATCAATATTATCTACAATTCCCTTCTCGCGTTGCTCTTTAGTGATACGTTTCACTTGTACGGTTCCAGTCTTTCCTGCCATACCTTGATTAATATCATGTTTGCGCGCTGTACCCAGCCCACCTGCCATAACTTTACGCATGCTCTTATGCAAGAAACGGATAATATCTGGAGATACGGCAAGTGGCGGGAATGAAGCGCTTTCCTCTGAGTTTTTCTGTGTTATCAGGCTTGGTGTAATCGCTGAACGGCCATTTGCTATCCTAGCTGTCATGAGAGCAAGCTGAAGCGGCGTAGTCAAAACAAAACCTTGACCAATACCCGCTACTACCGTCTCCCCAGGTGTCCAAACGACCCCCCGCTTTTCGAGCTTCCAATCGCGGTTTGGAATAATACCCTCTTTCTCGCTGACAAGACCAAGAGCACTTACATCCCCAAGCCCCAGTCGGCGCGCCATGTTATGAATTCGATTGATGCCAGTTTTTAGCGCAATTTGGTAAAAATAAACATCACATGAGCGCTCTATTGATTGTTCAGCATTAACAAAGCCATGCCCGCCTTCAAGCCAACAATGAAAGTTTTGGCCACCAAATTCAAAAATGCCTGAACAATCAATCCGTGTCTTTTGAGTAATGACACCTGCTTCTAATGCTGCGGCTAATACGACCATTTTGAAGGTTGAGCCAGGCGGGTATAAGCCAGATATTGCGCGGTTTAATAGCGGCGTGCGTGGATGCTCATTCATTCGTTGCCAATCGCGCACCGAAAGCCTATTTGAAAATAAGTTTGGATCAAAGCTCGGGCTGGAAACCATCACCTTAACCTCTCCTGTTTGAATATCCATCACGATAACGGACCCAGATTCAGGGGGGATCAGCCGGCCTTTCTCATCTTTTAAAACCAAATCATCTCCCATAGAGACATGGGCACGTAGCTCTTTATTTTTTAATAAAGCTTCTTGTACTTCTGGCACATGCACCGGCACCGCTTGCCAGCGCCCCCGCCGCAGCCGATCAGTCGCGAAAGATTGCGCCTCAACATCTAACGATAGATACGCATCTGCACCCGGATTAGCTTGTTGATCTCGCAAAACCCTAACTGGCTTTCCCCTTGCATTCACTTCCACCCGCTCAAACCCGAACAGCCCCCGTAAATCAGGCTCCATGTTATGTTCAATACCGGTGCGGCCAATCCGCGTTTCTGGCAAATGGCGTAAATCAGGCTCCTCATCTATATCGCGTTTATTCACAGGCGAGACATAGCCTGTAACATGTGCGGTCATCCAACCTTGGGGATAAATACGCTTGTAGCTTTTTTGAAAAGATGCTCCCTCTAGCACCGGCGAGAGTACCGCAAGACGGGATAATTCACGTTGGGTTAAGTTAGATTTGACCGTCACTTCTAAAAACTTTGGTTGGTCAACGATTTTTTCTAAAATCGTCTCAATATCTTCAGGCTTTAGCGTGATAAGGCGGCTAACACGTTTTAGCCACGCCTGATGATTACTAATCCGCGACGGTAGCATCCGTAGCTCAAACACCTCAGAGTTACCTGCTAGAAGTCTACCTTTACAGTCCAGAATACGCCCGCGCGGTGCAAGCACTAGCCGCCGGTCAAACTGGTTATTGTCAGATAGCCTGCGATAGCCTTCGCTTTGAGCAATCTGCAACTGGTACAGCCGCCCAACAAGTAACGCACCCAGAACCCCCTGTCCGGTGCCCAGCATCAGCATACGTCTTGTTATAATTGTGGATAATTCTTTTTGCTCTTTGCGCTTCTTCATTTAATTCTACTATCCATTTTTGTGCGCAGAATAAATTGCCCTGCAGAAGTAGCAGATACCAAAAGAACATAAAAAATTGGAAACAGCAAAATTGTCATTCCTACTTGCAAAAATATATCACTAATAGCTGGCAACGACAGGTAGGCTATTGAATAAATTGCCATTTTAAAGCCTGAAAAAAATAGGACAATCAGTGAGAAAGCAGACCAAATTTCCAAAAAATCACTGTGAATTAGAACCGGGCTTCGCCATCTGGTTATCAGCGCTACCAACACTAGAGCAGTTGCATTCATTCCCAGCATTCCAAAGAACATCAACTCGGAGAATAAACCAATCAAAAAGACAGCAACGATTGAAAGCTGATTAGAAAAAAATAAATTCATGTAAAATATAAAGGTAAGGACTAGCAATGGGGCCGCTACAAAAAAAACCTTCCATTGCGCAAATGCACCTTCCGCCAAAACCAAAAAACAGCCAAATAGCCCCAATAAAATCTGGATGGGTATCGGTGAGCTAAGTTCAGCAGGGCGTTCAAGTGGACTCGTCATTGCAGGACATCTCTTGTACTAAACCCTTCTAATAGCCGCTTGTTATCTGTTTCCGGCAACGGCGTGAAGAAATCTGCAAACCCTCCTATTTCGTTTATGCCCTCACCTTCTGGGCGCACCAGAATTGAAACAAATGACACTTTGCGCAAATCCACAACAGGCTTGATATAATATTCGCGGCCCACCCCTTTGATTACCCTCCCCACGGGCAAGCCCGGAGGTAGAACCTCCCCATGGCCAGAGGTAAGCACTAACTCATTTTCTTTTGGCACTGCTTCTAGTGGCAGAAAAGAAAGCGAAACCATATTACTGTTCTGGCCAATGGCAAGCCCTGGCCATGAAGAAGTACTGAGCAAAATCGGTATTCGGGAATTGACATCACTAAGCATCAGCACCCAGGAATGGCGTTTACTGGCCTCAATGATATAGCCAACCAGACCATCGGCCGTCACCACAGGATCCCCTCTGTGAATCCGTTTATCAGTACCATGCGTAATCATCATAGTATGTGAAAAACTGCTACCAGGTGATGCGATGGCCCGCGCGGTTACAGCTTGGCGATCAGCAGGAATAACTGCGCCTAGAACAGTCCGCAATTGGCGGTTTTCGGATTCTAAAATCTCAGAACGTCGCTGCCAGCGTTTCAGACGCTCATTTTCGGCGCGTAGCCGCACCGTCTCTTCTCGCAGAGACGCAACTGTCCGCATACCTTCGAACATGGTTTCAACCGCGCGTACAGGCGTTGAAACCACATTAAATAACGGCGCAAAAAGTCCTGAAAAGCCAGTCTGAACAGTACGAACTGCCAACATATCAGCTTTGCCAACAAAAATCAGAGCAAATCCAAGTAGAATAATAATAAGATGAAGAAAGCGGCGAGGTTGGGCAGCGCGCATCCTTCCTGTGCGACTGACCATAATACTTAAGCTCCGATAAGGACGTGCCTGAGTGTTTTCAGTTCTTCTAAACAGCGTCCCGTGCCCATAACCACGCAGAATAGCGGATCTTCAGCAATTGAAATCGGCAATCCAGTTGCTTCTCTCAAAACGGTATCCATATCGCGCAAGTTAGCGCCACCTCCTGTAAGCACAATGCCTTTTTCGACGATATCTGCCGCCAGTTCTGGTGGAGCCTGTTCCAGCGCCATTTTCACCCCCTCAACAATTTGTTTTAAGGGGTCAGAAATAGCGTCTGCCACTTGCGATTCAGAAATAGAAATTTCCTTCGGCACACCATTGACTAAATCCCGGCCACGAACCTCAATGCGCACCCCGCCAGACTTTTCTGGACGCCTCGCAATGCCGATAGTTTTTTTGATCCGCTCCGCAGTTGCCTCTCCTATTAATAGATTATGTGTCCGGCGCATATAGCCAATAATCGCCTCATCAACCTTATCCCCGCCGACACGAACAGAATGGGCATAAACAATGTTTCCAAGAGACAGGATTGCTACTTCGGTTGTGCCGCCACCGATATCCACCACCATTGAGCCAGATGGCTCTGTAACAGGCAAATCAGCACCTATGGCAGCTGCCATAGGTTCTTCAATAAGAAACACTCGGCGTGCACCAGCAGCTTCGGCTGATTCTTGTATAGCTCTCCGTTCAACAGCCGTTGAGCCAGAAGGAACACAAATAATCATTTGCGGGCTAGCAATTGAAAAACGGCCATTCACTTTGCGAATAAAATGCTTAATCATTTCTTCAGCAACTTCAAAATCGGCAATAACCCCGTCTGCCATTGGCCGGATCGCTTGGATATTACCTGGGGTTTTACCCAGCATAACTTTGGCTTCTTCTCCAACGGCAAGAACTTGAGTTTTACCGCGCACTTGCGCCATTGCCACGACTGAAGGTTCATTAAGGACGATCCCGCGACCTTTAACATATACAACGGTGTTTGCCGTCCCCAGATCAATTCCAATATCCGCTGACATAAAACCAAATAGTGACCCGAACATAACTTAACTTCCCAAACCGTTGTAACTTATACCGCCCCTTCTTCGCATAATGCCTCTTTTATGCGGAGCATGCAACGAACTTCGCCATTTATCAAAGAAGGGTATCTTTATGGATACCCTTCATCACTATAGCTAATATTGTGGTAAAATCGAGGCTTAAATAACCTAGTTTTTATCTTTGTCTACGAGGCGGTTAGCGCCAATCCATGGCATCATACCTCGTAGCCGTTCACCCACCTCTTCGATATTATGGTCTGCATTGCGGCGACGGGTAGCCTTAAAGCTTGCCTGACGCGCTTTATTTTCCACCATCCAGTCTCGTGTAAAGCGGCCAGATTGAATGTCATCTAGTACCCGCTTCATTTCCGCTTTTGTTTCAGCAGTAACAATGCGTGGACCGGTGACATATTCGCCAAATTCAGCTGTATTTGAGATAGAATAGTTCATGTTTGCAATGCCGCCCTCATAAATAAGGTCAACAATCAGTTTTACCTCATGCAAACATTCAAAATAAGCCATTTCTGGCGCATATCCTGCTTCAGTAAGCGTTTCATAGCCAGCCTTAATCAGCTCAACCAGACCGCCACACAAGACCGCTTGTTCACCAAAAAGGTCTGTCTCACACTCTTCTTGAAAGGTTGTTTCAATTATACCTGAGCGTCCCCCGCCAACGCCGCTGGCATATGACAGACCGATGTCATGCGCATTACCAGATGCATCCTGGTGCACAGCAATCAGGCAAGGCACGCCACCGCCCTTTAGATATTCGCCGCGCACAGTATGGCCAGGACCCTTCGGGGCCACCATAAAGACGTCAATATCAGAGCGTGGCTCAATCAAGTTAAAATGCACGTTCAAACCATGCGCAAAAGCAATAGCTGCACCAGGACGAATATTAGTAGCAACATCTTCCGCATAGATGTCTGCCTGCAACTCATCTGGGGTCAGCATCATCACAACATCTGCCCATTTGGAGGCCTCAGCAACATTCATTACCGTGAAGCCAGCAGCTTCTGCTTTAGCAATGGAAGATGAACCTTCGCGCAGCGCCACGGCAACATCTGGTACACCACTGTCTTTCAGATTGGCAGCGTGGGCATGGCCCTGTGATCCATAGCCGATAATGGCCACTTTCTTACCTTTAATAAGCCCGATATCAGCATCCTGATCATAATAAACGCGCATTTCCAATTCTCCTTAATTTTGTAACGTCGATAATTCTAACATTGGTTATAAAGCCCTCTGGCCATACCCTTTTTTAAATTTGTCTTGCCGTCATAAACAAAAAGCACGTCTGTGGGAAAGAAAAAAAAGCAAAATGACAACAGATAATTCACATGATTTTAAGGTATTTTCCTTCAATCAGTATCTATCAGATCGATCGTGTTTCCTCTGGTCATACCGCAAACACCGGTTCTAGCAATCTCCACCGCGCCTAAGGATTCCATTAGCTTGATAAAAGCCGACACTTTTGAAGAATTACCCGTAACTTCAAAAACAAAACTATTTAGCGTGCTGTCTAAGGTACGCGCACGAAAACTATCTGCCACCCGTAGTGCTTCCACCCGGTTACTACCTTGATTAACAATTTTAACCAACACCAACTCACGCTCAACATGCGCAGGTCCGGTTGTTAAATCTTCAACACCATGCACGGGCACAAGGCGTGCTAAAAGCTTCTTAATTTGTTCTATAACTAGAGGCGTTCCGTTCGTTACCACAGAAATGCGGCTGGTATGACGTTCTTCATCAACTTCGGAAACCGTTAGACTTTCGATGTTATAACCACGTCCAGAAAACAACCCCACAACACGCGCTAGAACTCCCGGCTCGTTATCGACCAGAACAGACAAGGTGTGCCGTTCGGTTTGTGTTGTATCCAGCATAACAAAGCTCCTAAAATCAGATAAAATTTTCATGGGCACTAAAAGCCCTCGTTACAATGAATGACCCGACTTTTAATGGAGGTTTAGATATTGGTCCGTCAACTAATGGCCACTCAAATGATAACTTACCAGAACATATCGGCCGAATTATTTTGGCCTGAATATTCTGTTTATCAGACCAAAATTTTACCCTCTTCTGAGACGGTTGCGTTAGATTCTTCTGCTGCACTTAACAGCATTTCATTGTGTGCGGAGCCTGACGGAATCATGGGGAAGCAGTTCTCTTCCTTTTCGATACGGATATCTGCAATTACAGGACCATCTGTTTCCAACATCGTGGTAATAACATAGTCTAGATCATCTACCTTTTTGGCTCGAAGCCCAATCATTCCAAAGGTTTCTGCTAATTTAGTGAAGTCAGGAAGCGAAGATGTATAGCTCTCGGAATAGCGCGAGCCATGATTGAGTTCTTGCCACTGGCGTACCATACCCATCCATTCATTATTCAAAATAAAAACTTTCACAGGCAGGCGATATTGAGCGATAGTCGATAACTCTTGCATGTTCATTAAAAACGAAGCTTCACCAGAAATATCTATCACGGTGGCATCCGGGTGGGCGATTTGCGTTCCAACGGCCGCAGGTAATCCATACCCCATTGTGCCAAGACCGCCAGAGGTCATCCAACGATTAGGCTGATGAAATCGAAAATACTGCGCGGCCCACATCTGATGTTGGCCAACTTCGGTGGTGACAAAAACCTCCCGGTCCTGGCTCAATTGATACAACCGTTCAATGGCAAGTTGCGGCTTAATAATGCTAGATTTTTGCTCATAAGCAAGGCAATTTTGTTCACGCCAACCATTTATCTGCTCCCACCAGCCACTTAAGGCCTTGGCATTTGGGGCAAAGTTTTGGGCTTTCATTTCTTCCAGCAAAGCCTCAATAGTCTCTTTAACATCGCCCACAATTCCTAAATCCACCTGCACTACCTTATTGATTGAAGCGGGGTCAATATCGGCATGAACTTTTATACTATTTGGGGAAAAAGCATTTAAACGCCCGGTCACGCGGTCATCAAAACGTGCACCCAAATTCAACATGAAGTCACAGCCATGCATGGTTAAATTAGCTTCATACGTTCCATGCATACCAAGCATACCCAGGAAGTGCGGGTCATCCGCTGACATAGCCCCCAAACCCATAAGCGTTAGCGTTGTTGGCCAGCCTGTCATTTCAACCAAACGGCGCAGATTAGCAGTCGCTTCTGGGCCGCTATTAATCAATCCACCGCCACCATAAATTACTGGCCTCTTGGCTACTTTCATCATCTGCACCGCTTTTTTAATAGCGATTTTATCAGGTGAAACGATAGGACGGTAGCGGTGCGGGGTATTATGCCAAATATCGCCTTCGACATAGGGAGCATCTAGCATCTGCACATCTTTTGGCAAATCAATGACAACGGGACCCGGACGACCAGTGCGGGCAACATGGAAAGCTTCCTCAATTGAACGTTGTAAATCAGCGCTCTGTTTAACAAGGTAATTATGTTTAGTACAAGGGCGCGTAATCCCAGAGGTATCGCCTTCTTGAAAGGCATCTGTGCCGATTAGATGGCTTGGCACTTGTCCGGTTAAACACACAATCGGTACAGAATCCATCAAGGCATCTGTTAGGCCTGTGACCGCATTCGTTGCGCCGGGTCCTGAGGTAACCAGAACAACCCCAATTTTGCCTGTTGAACGCGCATAACCTTCGGCCGCATGCACCGCCGCTTGCTCATGCCGCACCAAAATGTGGCGAACAGTATTACTTTTAAAAATCTCGTCATAAATGGGCAATACAGCGCCGCCCGGATAGCCAAAAATAACCTCCACCCCCTCAGCTTCCAGTACCTTTAAAAGTAAGGCAGCACCCGGCATCATTTCGGGCTTTTTAGCAAAAGCATTATCTTTTCCCAGCGCGCGCTTAGTGGTTTTTATATTTGCAGTCATAATCAAATACTCTTTTGTGGTTTATGTATCATATGTAGATTATCTAACATGCGTGTTTTATCTGTCCTTTGAGCAGGTGGTAACATTTTGAATGCACGCTCAAAAATCTCCTAACAATCCCCCAAGAATCAAAAAAAGGCCTTCAAATAAAGCGCCTTTTATTTTTGCTAACTTTAGCTCAACGGACCTTTAAGTTTTTGTACGACAAATACATAGCATAGCCTTGAAGAGTATGTCAAATGATTTTGAGAATTTTTGAAAAGAATCTATCGAAGTTACTTTCCGAATATAACTCTACATTGAGCAAATTTGTAATAAAATTATTATTAAGCCACGTAATTTGGCGTTTAGCGTAATGGCGCGTATCTCTTTTAGTGAGATATATAGCCTCATCAAGTGTCTGTTTTCTTTCAAAATAATCCCGCAAAGGCCGAACACCCAATGCTTTCATTACCGGCAAATCATCTGGTAGCTGGCGAGCGAGGAGCTGGCGAACTTCTTGCTGGGCTGTTGTTGCCATCATTTCATCAAGCCTATTTTCAATTCGCTGGTATATTGTCGCACGCGGGGGAAGGTGGGTTATTTTCAATGCTCTTCCATGTAATCCCCCAGATGGTGGTTGTTTTTGAAAAGTAGTTAAGCTAATACCCGTGTGACGATAGACTTCCACCGCCCGTATTATTCGTTGGCTATCTCCTGCTTCCAGCCGGCTAGCTGTCTCAGGGTCAAACTTGAATAACTGCGCCAGCATTGCCTCTCCGCCCTTATCCCTATGCTCTGCAACAACGTCTCGGCGGGTCGCATCTGGCACATCTGGAATAGCCGACAGCCCCACCTCTGCAGCACGTAAATAAAATCCCGTTCCCCCAACTAAAATAGGCCATTTCCCTTTATCTCTGACCGTTTGAATATGCACACGTGCCGCCTCAAGCCACATACCAGCAGAAAACCGAACTGCTCCATCAATCTCTCCATAAAGGCAGTGTTCTACCCTTGCTTCATCTTTTGAAGTCGGCCTTGCTGTAAGCACAGACAAATCAGAATATACTTGCATCGAATCCGCATTTATAACGACACCGTCCAACGCTTCTGCAAGCGCTAGCGCATAGGCAGATTTACCCCCTGCCGTTGGGCCAGCAATGATGATATAGTCTCGTTGTTTGTTAAAGCGTTCCATGCCCTGTTCCTTTTAGCGATTAGAGTTTCAAATGCAAGCCTGCATCCTGTTCACTTCTAGCCCACCCTGCTTCAAAAAATTTGACGCAATCTCTGCTTTATGCAAACAATATAAGCTGGAAAAAAGCCATATTCTGTCTACTGATGGGGGCAGTTGTATCGCTACTCGTTGCGTCATTAGCCGCCCCTTTAATCTTTCTACTTTACGCAAACAGGCGGCCAAGCATCAGATAGACGTCAATTGCATTGACGCTGAAGCAAAACCAAAAAAACTGCTGATAGCAGATATGGACGCAACCATTATTCGTGGCGAGTCATTGGATAAGTTAGCTGTGCTAGCTGGAATTGGCGAGGAAATAAGCCAGATTACTAAACGCGCCATGGCCGGCGAGCTTGATTTTGAAGAAGCACTCGCGGCACGCCTTAAACTTCTGGAAGGCCAGCCAATCAGCCTTTTAGACACGGTCGTAGCCAATACGCAGATAACCCCTGGCGCAAAGGAGCTGGTCAAAACCATGCGCGCAAATGGCGCGGCATGTTATCTCATCTCAGGCGGCTTTACGTTTTTAACCTCTGTTATTGCCAAAAAGCTTTGTTTTACAGGCCATCACGCCAATGAAATTGCTATAAAGCAAGGTAGACTCTTAGGATTTGCAAAACCACCTATTTTAGGACAGCGAGCCAAATATAATTTCTTGAACCAATATCTTAGAAAACTAAAAATAGAGCCCGCTGATAGCATATGTGTAGGCGACGGAGCAAATGATATAATGATGCTAAAAGCAGCTGGAATGGGTGTAGCTTTCGAAGGCAAGCCTGCCTTACTCAAAGCTATTAAGGTACAGATATCATATAGTGATTTAACCGCATTATTATATCTGCAAGGCTATAGCTACCATGCTATCAGGCATTGAAAAAACAGCTAGCACTAGGCCAGCCATTTCCTCCTGATTCCACTATAAAAATTTATTCGCTCTCAAAACTGACCTGAACAAAACGAGTTTGTCCCCCACTTTCAACCAACATTAAAACGCCGCGGCGGCCATTTTGTTTTGCCTCACGTATTTTATCCGCTAATTGCTTTACAGAGGTCACCGCTGCTTGATTAATTCGTCGAATGATATCGCCGGCTTGAATGCCGCGCTGACCAGCAGGACCATTTTCCGCAACATCTACCACTACGACAGAATTTTCATCTGCCTCCAAGTCAAATTGCTCAGCTAATACGTCCCCTAAAGGCGCGACCGCCAGGCCAATATCTTCCAGTGTTTCTGGGCTGTCTGGTTCTATCTTACCGGTTAGCAAGCCACCATTTTCCGCCTGTTCAAGCTCGCCTAATGTGACGGTTCTTATTAGCTTCTTGCCGTTTCGCACTAACGCGACCTCAACAGTCTTTTCCACTGCCGTTTCGGCAACAATACGAGGCAAGTCACGGCTCTTTTCAACGTCTTTTCCATCAAACTTTAGGATAACATCGCCAGCTTGCAGTCCAGCCTGATCAGCAGGGCCATTTTCTGTTACCGATGCTACCAGCGCGCCATTTGCACTCTCAAGCCCAAGGCTTTCTGCAATATCATCGGTGACTTCCTGAATAAACACACCCAGCCAGCCCCGGCGTGTGCGGCCAAAATCCTCAAGCTGTTGTACAACTTGAGTGGCCAAATTAGCTGAAATAGCAAAACCTATCCCTACAGACCCACCAGTCTGCGAGAAAATCGCAGTGTTAATACCAATAACTTCGCCCGCTAAGTTAAAAAGTGGACCACCAGAGTTACCCCTATTTATTGACGCATCAGTCTGGATGAAATCGTCATAAGGCCCAGAGCCAATATCCCTACCGCGCGCAGATACTATGCCGGCTGTAACCGTTCCCCCTAAACCAAAGGGATTACCGATAGCCATAACCCAATCACCAACGCGCAATTTATCTGAATCCCCAAAAGGCACTGCAGTTAACGAGCTGTTCCCGGGATCAATTTTTAACACGGCAATATCTGTCTTTTGGTCCCGTCCAAGCAATTCAGCTTCAAATACTTCATCATTTGCGAGGATCACCGAAATCTTGTCAGCATTCTCGATAACATGATTATTCGTGACAACTATGCCCGATGCATCAATGATAAACCCCGAGCCTAAGGATTGGGCACGCCGAGACTGACCTTTCTCCTCAAATTCTTTAAAAAAATCTTCAAAGGGCGAGCCTTCTGGAAAGCGCGGTAAGGAAGGCCGATTATCATCTTTTATTACAGTCGATGTTGAAATATTCACCACTGCAGGTGATAACCGTTCGGCTAAATCGGCAAAACTGTCTGGTCTGTCCGCTGCATTTACCGGACTTACCAGTTTAAATAAACAAAATCCGACCAAGCTCAGTATCGAGATAAACCAAAAAGGTCTCCTATCATCTGAGGCGCGTGTGTTAACGAATGTGCGGTTACGCATAATTTGATGTTCACAAGAAATCATTTTTTCCATCAGGATAATCCTGTCTCTTTGTTTGTTTTTCCTTAAATAAAGCTCTTAAATGAGAAAATGGGGCGCGACTGTGAGAGGGAGTTCTATCAAAACGCTAATTCCATATCCAAAGACTAGAGGCTCATAAAGGCGTCAATCCGACACAAATCTGGCCAGATTGAGGCAATTTTTTTATCAAAGGGTAGCCTGTCTATCTTAATTTCCATCCTTATCCTTAAAATAGCGGAAGAAGGAAGAATTGGGGGATAGCACCATAGAAGTTCCAGATTCTCCTATGGATTTTCGGTAAGCTTCCATAGAGCGATAGAATGAGAAGAATTCCGGATCACGACCAAAACTTTCTGCATAGATTCGGATGGCGTTCGAGTCTCCCTCACCACGAACCTCTTGGGCTTGTCTTTTAGCTTCAGCCACAATCACGGTTCTGGTTTTCTCTGCATCTGCCCTAATTTTTTGGGCCTCTTCCTCACCTGTTGCACGAAACTCTTTTGCTTCCCGCTCCCGCTCTGATTTCATTCGGTTAAAGATGTTTTGACTGGTCGCCTCAGGATAATCAGCTCTGCGCAAACGCACATCGATAATCTGAATCCCAAGAGAGGCAACCGACTGGTTTACCTCATCGCGGATAGACCCATTAATGCTCTCCCTCTCTCCGGTTAGGATAGAGGCTAATGTCTCACGGCCTAAAACTCTACGGACGGAGGAATCGATGATGGATTCCAGCCGTGCGCGGGCACCAATCTCATTACGAACTGTCTGAAAGAACAGGAGTGGGTCTTCGATACGATATCGAGCATAAGCATCAACCTGAAGACGCTTTTGATCGGCTAAAATCACCTCCTCGGCATCTTGCGGGATTAGTGAAAGCACTCGGCGTTCGTAATAAACGGCCTCTTGGATAAAAGGTAGCTTAAACTTCAAACCCGGCTCCTGGATAGTCCGTTTTGGCTCACCAAATTGAAGTACAAGTGCCTGCTGAGTTTGATTTACCATAAACGCAGCTGAATAAGCACTGAACAACAAAACAGCCAGAATTGCTAAGGTAACGTTACGTGTTGCTTTCATCGCTTAGTTACTCCCTTGGTTTGAATTGCTGTTACGGCCAAGTTCCTTCAGCGGCAAATATGGTACCACAGACTTGCCATCTTCATCGATGATGATTTTTTCGATATTGCCAAACACTTCTTCAATGGTTTCAATAAATATCCGCTCCCGCGTCACATCCTTATCCACCTCATAGGCCGAATAAACTTGGTCAAAGCGAGAGGCATCTCCTTCCGCGCGGCTAACGACTTCTTCACGATAGGCTTCCGCTTCTGCAATGAGCCGTGCCGCCTCACCCCTAGCGCGCGGAACTACGTCATTTCGGAACGCTTCTGCTTCATTCTTGAGACGATCCCTATCCTGACGTGCACGCTGGACGTCATTGAAGGCATCGATAACATCTGAGGGCGGGTCAACAGCAAGCAATTGCACTTCGCGAACCCGAACACCAGCTTTGTATTCATCTAACAGCTCCTGTAACTTTTGCCGAACTGATACCTGAATGCTTTGCCGTCCTTCGGTAAGGGCCGTTTGAATACGAGTTTGCCCGATAATCTCTCGCATCACCGCTTCAGCAGCAACTTTAATGGTTTGGTCTGGGTCTGCTAAATTAAACAAATACTGACCAGCATCTGCGATGCGCCAGAATACCACAAAATCGATATCGACAATATTTTCATCACCAGTAATCATCTGGCTTTCATCAACAATGTCACGGCGCGCGACGCTTCGTCCGCCCACATCTCGGAAGCCAATCTCCAACCTGTTATCACGGGTGACGTCCGGGGTAAGCACGCTTTCTACCGGAAAAGGCAAATGGTAATGCAGGCCGGGCGGGGTTGTTTTCACCCACTCCCCAAACCGCAACACTACCCCCTGTTCCTGAGGGTTGACGCGGTAGAATCCAGTTGCTACCCACAGACCTAAAATAATCACAAGAGTAAGCCATAGCAAGCGCGAGGGCTTACCACCACCTGAGACCCCGCCACCGAAGTTATTACGAAAATCTTTAAATATTTTGTCAAAATCAGGTGAGTTGGGTCGATTTGGCTGGCGAGAAGGACCACCTCCACCCCATGGGCCTCCATTATTGCCACCTTGATTACCGCCGCCACCCCAGGGACCGCCCTGATTACCGCCTTGATTGCCGCCTTGATTATTCCAGGGCATGATAATGTTGCTCCCTTATCGATTGCCGTTTGTATTTCAGATACAGGGTATAGCGAGCTTGTTGTCACTTGCCAAACCTAAAAGGCAAGCTTAAGTCATAAGCAGGCTGATAACCAGAACTACGAGACTTTTATATTTGAACGATTGGGAGAAAATTCAAGAATGCCAGCCGAAATAACAGAACAAAAAATTCTGGATGCGCTAGAAACCGTGACCATTATAGGCCAGAAAGCCTCTCTCAGCGCTTCCGGCGCTGTTTCTGGTATTGTCATAAAGGACGGGAATATTGGCTTTACCATAGAAATCGCCCATGAATTTGCCAAACAGGCAGAAAGATTAAAAACAGAAGCCAAAAAAGCAGTTGAAGCTTTAGAAGGAGTGCTTTCAGTAACTGTTTTAATTACTGCACACAGACCAGCTAGCCAATCCCAATCTAAGGCGCCTGCGCAGGCTAACCAATCTGCTGGCTCGCATGATGGTCATCAAAGCGACGTTATTCGGCCTGCCAGAGATGTGATTGCGGTCGCCTCTGGGAAGGGTGGAGTGGGCAAGTCCACTACAGCAATTAATTTGGCTCTCGCGATTGCTGCAAATGGTCAAAAGGTGGGAATTTTGGATGCTGATATTTATGGCCCTTCATTGCCTCGATTATTGGGTATAAATAAAAAGCCAGAAACAGAGGCAAATAAGCTAATACCGCTTGATGCATGGGGCCTACAAGCCATGTCCATTGGCTTTCTTGTGGAAGAAGAAAGTCCTACAATCTGGCGGGGGCCTATGGTGATGTCAGCGGTGCAGCAAATGCTCCGTGATGTGGCATGGACAGACCTGGATGTTTTAGTGGTTGATATGCCGCCGGGAACTGGCGATACCCAGCTAACATTATCACAACGTGCAGAGCTAGCGGGGGCAGTAATCGTATCGACCCCTCAGGATTTGGCGCTAATAGATGCACGCAAAGGTTTAAATATGTTCAAGCGCGTTGATGTTCCTGTTTTAGGTATCGTGGAAAATATGAGCTATTTTCTGTGTCCATCCTGCGGTGAGCGAGCCGATATTTTTGGAACTCGCGGGGCAGAAACCGAAGCTACACGTCTTAACTTACCCTTTTTAGGAGCGATACCTCTACACATGGAAATTCGGGAAACCTCTGATGCGGGCACCCCAATTGTGGCTAGCCAGCCAGATAGCGTGCATGCAAAAATCTATCATTCGATAGCGGATAAAATTCTAACCGAGTTGGCTAAAGGCAGGCGTGAAGCCCCGAAATTTATAATGGAATAATGTTTTGGGTTTGTGACTTAGCTTTTAGTGATTAAATTGGCTGGTGGTTTTTGCGCACTAGCCGGTGATAGTGAAAGGATGGATAACCCTCTCCGCTAGCTATGCTTTCAACACAGCTATCTTGCCATTCATTTTTATCAAATTTAGGAAAGCACACCCCTGATTCGGGCTCTGCATCGATAATAGTGGCTTCAATCACATTACAATAATCTAATCCAGCAGCATAAATCTCGCCACCTCCAAATAAAATAACGCGTCGCTCTCCATGTCCTTGGGCTCTTAGCCAGTCTGTGCCTGCGGATATGGCCGCCTCCATGCTTAAGACCGGCATAGCACCTGGAGCTGACCAGCGCGTATTGCGGGTTAAAACTATGCTTAATCGACCTGGCAACGCGCGACCTATGGAATCCCAAGTTCGGCGACCCATAATGAGGGGGCAACCCATGGTTAGCGCCTTCACCCTCTTTAAGTCACCTGGCAGATGCCAGATAAGACCCCTGCCATCGCCTATAACGAGGTTACGCGCCATCGCGACCACACAAACCATCTCTAATTCTTTGTTGTCAGAATTTTCCATTTTCTGCCCCTACACCGCAATCGGTGCAGATATGTTCGGGGCGGCTTTGTAGCCGTTTAGCTTTATATGCTCAAAGCGAAATTCCGTTAGCGTGTCGGGCGGGTTAACTAATTCAAGTTGGGGAAGTGTGCCGGGTTTACGCCCAAGTTGAAGTCGAACTTGGTCTATATGGTTAAGATACAGATGCGCGTCCCCTAATGAATGAACGAAATCGCCAACCTTTAATCCAGATACATGCGCTATCATATGCGTCAGAAGCGCATAAGAGGCAATATTGAACGGCACGCCGAGAAAAATATCTGCAGACCTTTGATAAAGCTGGCAAGATAATTTGCCATCACTAACATAAAACTGGAATAAGCAATGACAGGGCGGCAAAGCCATATTCGGGATATCAGATGGGTTCCACGCAGAGACAATCAAACGTCGTGATTCGGGGTTCTGGCGGATGGCGTCTACAACATTTATTAGCTGATCGATAACCCGCCCTTCTTCAGGCGTTCTCCAGCGGCGCCATTGCTGGCCATAGACAGGCCCTAAATCACCTTGCTCATCGGCCCATTCATCCCAGATACTAACGCCATTTTCCTGCAGATATTTGATATTTGTATCGCCCTGAATAAACCATAATAATTCATGGATAATAGAGCGCAAATGCAGTTTTTTTGTGGTTAATACAGGAAAGCCTTCCTGCAAATCAAAACGCATTTGCCAGCCAAAAACAGATTTTGTGCCTGTGCCAGTTCTGTCGCCGCGCTCATTGCCTTTTTCCAGCACATATTCAAGAAGGTCTAAATACTGGCGCATGTTGTTATGGTCTCTCGGCTGATTTGAAGAATTTAATTCAGCAGACACTAGCAAAACAATTACCAGGATACCAGATGGCGGCGAGTGCTGATGTAAAAAACTTTCAAAAAATATACATTCCGGCTATACTGAAAAATGTCAGCTTCGGCTGACTATGACGATAAACATATTGCAAAATAAGCAGGGCGGACCCGGGGGCGGTACCCGGCGCCTCCACCAATACAAGCTCACTATTCTGGCCAGATACTAATCAGTTCCAGAAAAATTAGGTGTTTTGGGGGCGAAATAGGATCGACGCATGTAGTAAAGGCCTTATCTTCGTTCGGTATGGTACCCGCCGTTATCGGGCCATGTAGTAGTTGCAAATGACAACACTGCTCCGGTCGCTGTTGCTGCTTAATGCGGTAACATGACCACTTTTAAAGTCCTGTTCGCTTGAGCTCGAGCAGGCGGGGTTCGGGGCTGCACCTGGCAACAGAAGCGGCCCCACTACATTGGCATTAGGTCGTTTTTTTCAAACTTCGGCCATGTAAGTGGGAAAAAAATAAAAGTGAAGCAATAAAGGTGTGGCGACATGGATGACACGGAACAGACTGTGGCAATTGATTATGAGCTACTTGTCGAAGACGCTTTGCGCACTGTTGTCAGGAGCTCGCTGGCGCTTGTAGAACATGAAGGCCTGCCCGGTGACAACCATTTCTATATCAGCTTCCAGACGACTGCGGATGGTGTACAAATGTCGGAGGCTCTAAAAGTTGCAAACCCGCAGGAAATGACAATTGTCCTTCAACATCAGTTTTGGGACCTGCATGTTAGCGAAACGCATTTTTCAGTCACTCTGTCTTTTTCTGGCGTGCATCATAACCTAAATGTGCCCTTTTCTGCTGTTACGCATTTCAATGACCCCTCAGTGGGATTCGGCCTGCAATTCAGCGCACCAGATGCGTTAGAGGAACCACAACACGATAAAAATTCGACATTAGGTAAGATATCAGATATTTCTCATCCGAAAATTGATATCGCAGAAGATAAAAAATCAAAAAAGGCGCCGGAACAAGGTAAAAATAAACCGGTCATTCAAGAAGTTGCTCCCGCAGGAGATGGGGCGGAAATTGTCTCCCTCGACCGGTTTCGTAAAGATCCAGCACCAAAAGAATAAAAGCCCATTGCGGCTATTTATTTTTTATTTGAATATTTTTCCTTAATCTAAGAGTAAACGCCTGGAATCAAAGGAAGTGTAAAATGGCGGATTTCGATTATAGCCCCCTGTTGCCTACTAGACCCGATGATACACCCTATCGTCATATCTCCAGCGAGCATGTTTCGTCCTTAGAGGTAGATGGTCGCCAATTTATCAAAATCGCTCCTGAAGGGCTGACCTTACTTGCACAAGAAGCCATGGCGGATGTATCGCACCTCCTCCGGCCCTCTCATCTGGCGCAGCTAAAAGCTATTCTTGATGATCCAGAGGCTACAAATAATGACCGGTTTGTTGCACTAGAAATGATAAAAAATGCTGTAATTTCGGCAGATGGCGTATTGCCTATGTGTCAAGATACCGGCACTGCTTTGGTGAATGCTAGCCGCGGGGAATGTGTGCTAACAGGAGGCAGTGACGAGGAAGCTCTATCACGTGGAATCTATAACACTTACCAGTCACATAATTTGCGCTTTTCGCAGCTTGCCCCGCTTAGCATGTTTGAAGAAAAAAATACTGCTAATAATTTGCCGGCACAAATTGATATCACAGCTAATGCAGGGGATGAATATAAATTCACCTTTATTCAAAAAGGAGGTGGTTCAGCAAATAAGACTTTTTTATACCAGAAAACCAAAGCTATTTTGAATCCAAACAGTTTGAAAGAGTTCTTAAAAGAAGCAATTGTCTCTTTGGGAACAGCTGCCTGCCCGCCCTATCATCTTGCGATAGTTATTGGCGGCACGTCAGCTGAATACAACCTGAAGACAGTAAAAAAAGCATCTACACGTGATTTAGACACTCTACCGACAAAAGGGTCGATGTCTGGGCATGGCTGGCGTGATTTAGAGTGGGAAAAAATAATTCTGAAAATCACTAGAGAGCTGGGTATAGGCGCGCAGTTTGGCGGCAAATATTATTGTCATGATGTACGGGTGATCCGTCTGCCCCGTCATGGAGCTAGTTGTCCTATCGGTATTGGTGTTTCCTGTTCTGCTGACCGACAAATTCGCGCGAAAATTACCTCAGACGGCCTGTTTCTGGAACAGCTGGAAACAGAACCATCAAAATATCTCCCGGAAATATCAAGTGAAGCCGAAGATGATGCAATAGCTATCGATTTAAATCAGCCAATGAAAAAGATTTTAGCGACTTTGACGCAATATCCTGTAAAAACACGTGTCAAGCTAACGGGCCCAATGGTGGTTGCCAGAGATATTGCACATGCTCAATTGTTGGAACAGCTTGAAGAGACCGGTAGCTTGCCAGATTATATTAAAGACCACCCGGTATATTATGCTGGTCCGGCAAAAACACCAGAAGGTATGGAATCTGGCTCTTTTGGACCGACCACCGCTGGCCGAATGGATATCTATGTTGACAGGTTTCAGGAAGCTGGTGGCTCTATGGTGATGCTAGCAAAAGGTAATCGCTCGGCAATGGTTAAAAATGCCTGTAAAAAGCATGGTGGCTTTTATCTTGGCTCAATTGGCGGCGTTGCGGCCAAGCTGGCACTGGAATCTATCAAAAAAGTTGAAGTACTGGAATTTCCAGAATTTGGCATGGAAGCGGTTTGGCGAATTGAGGTAGAAGATTTTCCGGCCTTTATTATAACCGATGATAAAGGCAACGACTTCTTTGGTCTATCCTAAAAATTCTGTCCTTATAAAGATAAGGCCTAAGTATAATGCTTAGGCATTATCATTCCTGGTACCGTCGAGTGGCAACAAAGAACGAGTATAGTGACATCAAGAGAAAAGCTAAAATGATGAAAATAGGCACTTCAGCTTGTCCGGTCAGCCTTACTTCTAAAAGACCCGCGACCATAAGGGCAAAGCCAAAACCACTACCTAAAAGAAGCCGTTGGGCTGTCGTCCTTGAGCTGGTTTGACACCAAAAAAGTAACATTCCAATAAAAATACAACCCACCCCCATATTTTTCCTTAGAGCAATTCCTAAATTGAGTGCTTCCTCATTATAAATCGCACTGGGAAACATGGCTAAAGTAAAGAACTCTGGCCTGAACCAAAATGCAGTCCCAAGCAACATCATAAAAATACCATTAAGGGCAAGGGCTAATCTTGAATTTCGCATGAAACAACCCCACTGCCACGCCACTTAAAGTTTTTAAGTTGTACTGCTAACTGATCCAGTGAAATCTTGACTGCAATCTCTTCGTTGGTTCCCAATTCACTAACCCCCAATCTGGTGTCACAACTAATCCGCACATTTTTGAACATCATCTCATCCACGCTATTCTGAACTAAACATCCCTGATCCAAACAAGATCCGCCGGTCTCCAGTAATTATCTTACCTTAAGATTTAGTACCGAACCTTCCTTATAACAATCATTGCTAGGCTTTAAACTTTTGATTTGCCCAAATTACAAGGTATTTTTGCGCTTCCACTCTGGTTAAACACAGTTTCCAAGCCCGCTGGTGCTGGTCCGCCGTAGGCCCAGTCCAATAACTGCACAGTATGACAAACAGGCGCATCTGCCCCTGCAATCTGATTAATACAGCCTAAATTACCGGCCGCAACAATATCTGCTTGCGCATGATTGATATTAACAATTTTACGGTGCTGAAGCTCTATTGCCAGTTCTGGTTGTAGGATATTATACACACCAGCAGACCCGCAACATAAATGTGATTCAGCAATCTGGCGCACCTCAAATCCTGCTTTGCTAAGCAATATTTTAGGGCTGGCAGTCACTTTTTGCCCATGCTGCAGAGAGCAGGCTGCGTGATAAGCAACAGACAAACCCTTATCTGGCAGAGGGGCAAGGTCTATATGCGTAGCCAGAAATTCAGTTATATCCATGGCAAGCGAGGCAATTTTTTTTCCGGTCTCAATAAGCTCAGAATCAGAAGATAGTAGCTGGCCATAATCCTTTAATGTAGTACCACAGCCAGATGTATTGACAACAATCGCATCCAAATCACCCTTATCAATATCTTTTTTCCAAGCATGGGCCGTAGCCCGCATCTGATTATGTGCGTTATCGCTTTCATTAATGTGATGTGCAAGCCCCCCACAACAAGTCGCAAGCTGCCGGACAATAACCTCTACCCCTACCCTAGATAACAAACGCAAGGTAGCCGCATTAATCTCAGGGGCAATAGCCCTTTGGGCACATCCTTGCAGTAAAATCACCCTTTTAAGAACATTTTTTTCAGGAACAAAAATCTTATCCTTTTTTCCAACTTCATCTACCGGGCCTATCCTTGCTGGCGTAGCGCATATCATAGCTGCCAAACGGCGCGGCATTATTAATGCAAGAGGACGCGCATGCTTTGCAAGCTTCAGAGCAAGATTGAATAAATTAGCACGCGGCACCAGACAAGCCAATAATTTACGAAGAAGCTTATCTCCTAGCGAGCGAGAGGTTTTTTTTTCAACTTCTGCTCGACCGATGTCAACTAAGTGCAAATAATCCACACCAGAGGGGCAAGTTGTCATACAAGACATACAACCAAGGCATCTATCAAGGTGATACCCTACACCTCGTAAATCCGTCGCATCGCCCGTATCCCCGCCACCGAGCGCATCGCGCATCATCCAGATACGGCCACGTGGACTATCGCGCTCATCGCCCGTTAGCACAAATGTAGGACAGGTTGCAGTACAGAACCCACAATGTACACATTTGCGCAAAATATCGTCTGCCATCTGAATTTCAGGACGCTGCAAAGCAGTTTTTTCAAAGTGCGTTTGCATCTGCTTTGCCTCCAATTTCAGTTTTCTGTGGGTTCAGAATATTCATTGGGTCAAAAGCGGTTTTAATCCGGGCTTGTAACCCACCAAGCGCAGTATCTAGGGGCTGAAAAACAGGTTGCGAAGCCCTAATAGCTTCTGGGGCCCGCATCAAAGTAGCATGACCCCCATCTTGGCGAGCCAGAACCGCGCGTATCACCGCGCCAAGATCTTCCCCCTCCCCGCCCAGCCAAATAAGCCCACCAGCCCAATCCAGCGCATAATCTACTCTAAAGGTTGCTTCCAATTCTGTGATAATTTGCGGCGCATACGATGGGGTAACAGATAGTTTCCAGACCTGTTCTGCATCTTTTCGAAGGCAGGTAATATCGCGCATCATTTTCCAGAATTTAATACTTTCTTCTGCCGACATATGTCTAAGCGTGCCTATTTTTTCAAGCAAAGTAGACAGAGCAGATATTCTGTCGTTTACCGAGATTTTTACCCCTTCAAGGCGCAAAACAGCCTTGAATCCGCCGCCAGATTTTATAATGGCACCGCCAGATGGCTCTGTTGCCGACCCAAAACTAATTGACATTGCAGAATGGGCTTCGGCCAGACTAGCGCAAGTGACGGACACGCTAGTCGTGAATTCAGGGCGCGGCAAGACTTTTAACGTTATCTCTGACATCACGGCTAACATTCCAAATGAGCCACACATCAGCTTGGAAAGATCATAACCGGTTACATTTTTCATCACTTTGCTACCAGAGCGAAAATAGCCTGCACGACCTGAAATAGCGTCAAATCCCAGCAAATAATCCCGTGCAGCCCCAACCGATATGCGGCGCGAACCTGATAGATTACAGGCGATGACACCACCAAGGGACCCCGGGGTTGACTGGCCATATAACTTGTCTAGATGAGGCGGCTCAAAGGCCAGCATCTGACCATGTTTATCTAATGTTTCTTCAATTTCAGTTAAGGGTGTTCCAGAACGGGCCACCATGACGAGCTCTTCCGGTTGATAGTCAGTTATACCACTATGGGCAGACAAGCTAATCTCATCGTGTGCTAAAACACGCCCACCAAGATTTTTTTTGGTACCATAGCCAGTGATTTGCAATGACTTTTGATTCTGCAATGCCTCTCGTACAATCTGTTCAATATCTGCACATTTTTCTGGCGTGTAGCGTGCCATATTACTTGCTTTTCTCCCTTGGTCGGCTCTGGTCAAAAAAGCCCCGATACCTCTATAATAGTCTTTTTAAAAACGAGGTAAATCCGGGTGAGGCAACTGTCCTCGATGGACATGCAGACGACCCAGCTCAGCACAGCGATGCAACACCGGAAACACTTTACCCGGATTCAAAAGATGGTTTGGGTCAAACGCACATTTCAGTCGTTGTTGTTGTTCAAGGTCTTCCTCGGTAAACATTTCCCCCATTAAGTCACGCTTTTCAACGCCCACTCCGTGCTCACCTGTCAACACCCCGCCTAGTGCCACGCAATTGCGCAGTATCTCCGCGCCAAATTCTTCAGCGCGTGCCAACTCACCTTCCGCATTTGAATCGAACAGGATAAGTGGGTGCAGATTACCATCACCAGCATGAAATACATTTGCCACTCTGAGGCCATATTTCTGGCTCATTGCAGACATTCTGGTTAGCATTTCCGGCAAAGCTTTTCGCGGAATTGTACCGTCCATGCAAAGATAATCGGGTGATATACGCCCAACCGCAGGAAAGGCAGATTTGCGCCCTGCCCAAAACCGATTACGTTCCTCCTCAGACTGGCTAATGCGAATACTGCTCGCTCCTGCCCCCTTCATTAAGGTTGCAACCCTATCTAGCAGGTAGTCCACTTCTACTTTTGGGCCATCTAGTTCAACGATCAACAGCGCGGCGGCATCTCTTGGGTAGCCCGCATTCACAAAATCCTCAGCCGCGTTAATCGCAGGGTTATCCATCATTTCCATGCCTGCCGGAATAATACCTGCCGCGATTACGGTGCTGACCGCCTGGCCAGCTTCTTGGACAGTGTCAAACCCCACCAGCATGGCGCGTTGGGTAGCAGGTTTTCGCAAAATACGCACCGTCACTTCTGTAACCACTCCAAGCAATCCCTCAGAACCTGTCATAATGCCCAGAATATCAAAACCGGGCGCATCTAAATGCTTGCCGCCAATACGGATAATTTCGCCATCCACGGTGACCATTTCAATACCCAGCACATTATTGGTGGTCAAACCATATTTCAGGCAATGCACACCTCCTGAATTTTCAGCAATATTCCCGCCAATAGAACAGGCTATCTGGCTAGAAGGATCGGGTGCGTAATAAAAACCATCATCCTGAACTGCAGTTGTAATAGCCAAATTTGTTACCCCTGGCTGTGCCGTTACGGTGCGGTTTTCAAAATCAATTTCAGTAATTTGATTAAACTTACCTAAACCGAGCAACACCCCATCAGATAAAGGAAGGGCGCCACCTGAAAGACTAGTTCCTGCCCCACGTGGAACAATTTTTACCCCATTATCTCGGCACCATTTCATCACGACTGCCACTTGCTGGCTTGTTTCTGGTAAAACCACTACAAGTGGTAAATTCCGGTAAGCAGACAAACCGTCGCTATCAAAAGCCTTCATGGTGGTGCTATCATCAATAACGCACCCCTCGGGTAACAATGATTTTAGCGCACCAACAATTTCATCGCGTCTGTCTAGAATATTTTGTTCTGGTGTTGGTAATAGCATAATTTTATCTCGCTAATTAATAAAATCTCATTATTTGATATTGACTTTTCCCTATTAATGTCCAGCTCTTCTTTACCGATAAATAAAAAACCGCATGAACGGCGTCATGCGGTATAGTGTCATCTGACTAACTCTCCTTCACGAGAGCGCACAAAGGTTCTTAGCCTTGGCGAGCTTTCATGCGAGGATTCTTTTTGTTAATAACATAAAGACGGCCGCGACGCCGAACCACCTGACAGTTACGGTCGCGTGATTTCAGCGTTTTAAGAGAACTTGCAACTTTCATTTTGATCATCCATGGCCAAAGTGGCTGTAAAATCTGTAAAAACTTCGCGTAAGATAACTACAGGCACGAAAAAGATCAAGCTTTTAGTTTGACCTAAATAGAGAGCTAGCACGTCTTGCTAATATCGAACGTTACATCCTGACAGCCCGCAATAGCCATTGGGAACCTTATGCAGATATTGCTGGTGGTATTCTTCAGCATAATAAAATTTCTGTTTAGATTTAATCTCTGTCGTTATTGCGCCGAATCCCTTTGCAGATAGCTTCTGGCCATAATGCTTTGCACTGGCGCGAGCAACCTCCAGCATATCCTCATCATCAATGTAGATCGCAGAACGATATTGTGTGCCTATATCATTACCTTGACGATTACCTTGTGTCGGGTCATGCCCCTCCCAAAATCGAGCTAAAAGGGCATCAAATGACACAAGGGTGGGCCGAAAGGCAACCAAAACAACCTCACAGTGCCCTGTCTGACCAGAACACACTTCCTCATAGGTAGGGTTGGGGGTTTTGCCACCGGCATACCCTACTGCAGTGCTATAAACCCCATCTTGTGTCCAGAACAGCCGCTCTGCCCCCCAAAAACATCCCAAGCCTAGCTGCACAAGTTGTAAACCCTCTGGAAAGGGGGCGCAGATGGGCCGACCATGTACCGCATGTGTCCGCGGGTTTAAAATTGGCGTGCTGCGGCCTGCCAGAGCTTCGCCCGTATCTGGCAAGCGTGATTTGAAGGGGTTCGTGAAAAACATTTTAATAGCGCCTTTATTGAAGGGGTTAGGGAGTTTTGAAAATATAAATACCTATCTGTTAGTTTTAGGTATGACCGTCCAGTATAGCAATGCCTGGCAACTCGCGCCCCTCAATCCATTCCAGAAACGCGCCACCTGCCAGCGATACGTAACTAAACGCATCCGCGCAACCTGCATGGTTTAGCGCCGCCACAGTATCACCCCCGCCGGCAATAGAAACAAGATCTCCTGCAACGGTTGCCTGCGCAACAGAATTAGCTAGCGCGGTCGTGCCAAAATCAAAAGGTGGGATTTCAAAAGCGCCCATAGGCCCGTTCCATAACACGCATTTTGCGCTAGCGATCACAGCGCTATAATCCGCGATAGCTCGTGGCCCGATATCTAGCATCATCTCATCTTCTGCCAGCCCTTCATTAAAAATAGTACGTGATGGCGCGCCTTGCTTAAATTCACGCGCTGCCTGCCCGTCTGCTGGCAGATGAATTTTGCAATTTTGTGCTTCGGCGCGGTGCAAAACCTCTTTGGCGGTATCTAACAAATCAGCTTCCATTAGCGAGCATGCCATATCATAGCCCTTCGAAGCTAGGAAGGTATTCGCCATGCCACCTCCTAATATCAAATGATCAACACGGCTGATTAGGTGGGTTAGTACATCCAGTTTGGTAGAAATTTTTGCGCCGCCAACTACCGCTACCACTGGCCGCTTTGGCGTCTCAAGAGCAGATTTCAGGGCGCGTACTTCACGCATCAATGCAGGCCCAGCATAGGCTGGTAAATGCCCTACTAGAGCGTGCGTAGAGGCGTGCGCCCGATGTGCACAGGAAAACGCATCATTTACATAAATATCACCAACGCTTGCCAATTTTTCAGCAAAACCTGCATCATTAGCCTCTTCTTCTGGCCAAAAGCGAAGATTTTCTGCCATTACAATTGTACCTGCTACTGGGCTTTCCAGCCTATCCAAATTCGAAATTAAGGGCACCGAAATCTGATAATTCTCTTCAATGTAAGCGCAAATAGGCGCAAGGCTCATCTCTAGTACAATCTCGCCTTTTGGCCGTCCCAAATGGCTGAGCAAAATAATTGCGGCCCCTTTTTTTAAAAGGGACTGGATACCAGGCATAATACGATCTATTCGGGTTGCGTCAATAACCCTCCCATTCACTAAAGGGCAATTAAAATCAACACGCATTAAAATTGTCTGGCCATTAAGATCCTCTGCGTGAATCTCTTCAATTGACTGTATCATCTCGTCATCTTTTTGTTTGTGACAGTTATCGCCTGTTTTATGACATATTGATTTCATAGCAAAGGCCTATTATTTTGACTACTACCTTGCTCAATATCTGGAGCTTTAATGACAACAGCTTTGAGTGAATTTAAACGCGGCGTATTAGACGAGATGCCGTTGCAAATTGGTATTTTTCCGTTCGGACTGGTCTATGGCGTTCTGGGTGTAGAAAGCGGGATGAGTGTGCTGGAAACCTGCCTTTTATCGGTCATTTTATTTGGCGGGGCAAGCCAAATTGTATTCACTCAATTGCTGGCTAGCACAACACCGGCTGGTGTTATTATTGCCACTGTTAGCACCATAAATCTGCGGCACCTTTTATATGGATTATCGATTGGTGGATATTTTCGAAGCCTACCGCTCCGCTGGAGGGTCTTACTCGCTTATCTTCTAACTGACGAAGCTTACGCGATGTCCATTGCACGGTTCCGGGGGATGCCTGCCTCCCCTTTCATGCATTATCATCTGCTTGGCACGGGATTGTTGCTGTTTATTGTCTGGCAACTTTCTACCATCTGCGGCGCTTTTTTAGGTGCCGCGGTACCGGAAAGCTTGCAACTTGGCTTTGCTGTACCCCTATCATTCATTGCAATTCTAGCGCCCATAATTAAAAGACGTGCTGAAATTATCGCAGCTTTCAGTGCTGGGGCAACCGCGCTATTGTTGCACGATATGGCATGGAATTTATGGCTTATTTGCGCAGCCACAGTAGGCATCCTATTTGGCTGGGCGTTCAGCTATTTTGACAAAAAATCGCTAACGGGAAAGGATAAATGAGCTTATTTATTCTAATTTGCCTATGTGGTTTTTTCACCTACCTTTCGCGGTTTTTGCCCCTAACAGGCTGGCTACCAACGCAAATGCCAAACTGGTTTGAACGCGCAATGTATTTTGTTCCGATAGCGGTATTAACGCCAATTATTGTACATTCTATCTTTATTACCCCAGATAGCGGTATTACCTTAGCCGATAATACGCGGTTGCCAGCTGCTATTGTTGCAGTTGTGGTAGCCCTGCTTGCGAGATCAGTTATCATCACTCTTATCAGCGGATTTGCCTGCCTGTGGGCTATCAGCTATTTTGTCGTTTAGCCCGGCTTTTAGTCACTGACCATAGCCGCCCATCTAGTATTGCAGGTTCCACAACCACCAACGCAAAACAGCTTACTGTTTTGTCCCTATTCATAGGCTAAGAATAGCAGCATCCAGTGCCACCGCAAATACTGGCGCAATAATAGTTGCGAGCAGTAAGTTAAAGCCACCTGCCAAGGTTAATTTGCGGAAATATAAAGGAGAGAAGAAGGAGTAATATCCAAACAACGAATATCACTAGCGTGGTTCAGACCATTAAATTATAGGCTAATAGAGTATCGTATCCCATCTTCAGACCCATCACAAGAAACATCACCAATACCAACTTGTGAAATAAGCTTGGTGAAATCTTGTGGCGTGCCCTTGCACCAAAATAAAATCCAGCAAACGCCCCAGCCACGCCAGCACTTGCTGGCAAAAGCGCTTCTTGTTTTAAGATACCAGTCTGGAGATACCCGGCGGCAAGCGGAAAACAGCCTAAAAGAATTAGAAAGCCGGTCGCATCAACAAATTGCTTGGGTTTAAGCTGCTTCATCACTAGATAAATCGTCATTGGCACGCCCCAAATAGAGGTAAGCCCCCCCAATATTCCTGAAAGCGCGCCCATCAAAACTTGCCATCTGCTGTCATATTGCGGGTTCAAACGCCACTGCAAACCAAAAAGATTGTTCAAAGCGAAAATGAGCACTGAAATCGCAATGAGCATGCGAATAATATCATTGCCTAAACCGGCAGCAAAGAAAGATGCGATGAGTAAAAACACCACCATTACTGATGCAAACCGCCAGTAATCATGAAGCAGCTGGCGATAGCTATCAGCGCGATAAAACTGATAAAGATTGGTGATCATCATCGGCAGAATGTTGATCGCCATTGCTTCCAGCGGTGTAACGATGATGGTAAGTAATGCCAACGCTGTTGTTGGCAGGCCAATGCCAATTATTCCTTTAATAAAGCCAGCTAGCACGTAAACGCCGGCTATCATCCATAAGGTAACAGGCTCGCTCAATAAGGTCATGGAAGAGGGATGGCCCCTGTCTCTTGCGCGATTTCATCAATGGTATTAGCGAGCAACCCATCCTTTTCGGATAGACCACCAACATCATGTGTGGTTAGCACTATCTTGACCCGATTATATACATTTGACCATTCAGGATGGTGGTTTTGTTTCTCCGCAGCAATTGAAATTTGCATTATAAAGCCCATGGCAGCTGGGAAATTACGGAATTTTAAATCTATCTCAATTGATTTGCCATCCTCTGCTAGCGTCCAGCTACTTAGCTCTGCGATAAGAGCATTGACAGCTACTGTATCTAATCGCGCCATATTCCTAAACCTCACTATTTAATCACTATACTGCAGGTTATTAAAGTACCAATTATTATCTGATTTTGTTGCACCTTCTATCAACACAAATCCCAAAACAAGACATCGTGGCATCTTCATGCTACGCTTTTAATAAAGGGCTTGCAATGAAGGCTAAAGCGTGGGCACAAACTTATTATTAGGGCCGTAAAAAAAGAGGTGTAAAATCCAAGACGGTAAAAAAACAAGCGAGGTATATTTATGAAAAAGTTACTTTTTACCTCACATACCCCCTCCGACAATACAAGAAAGCTTAGCCAGCGTTGCCTTGCTGAAATGCATTTATGTACTGAAACAGTTGTGATACATCATAAGACGCCATTAGAAATAACCTCAAAAGATGGTCTGGCTTGTGATGGGCTAGTTATAGCCACAACAGAGAATATCGGCTACATGGCTGGTCTGACTAAGGATATGTTTGACAGATGTTATAATGACTGGCTGTATCACACAGACGGATTGCCGGTTGCGTTTTACATTCGCGCTGGCCTTGATGGCACCGCAACCGCAAACACTCTTGGCCGATTTGCACATGCGTTGCGATGGCGTGTGGTCCGTCCTCCGTTAATTCTGAAAGGGGACTATAGACCCGATTTTGAAGATCAGGCCGCAGAGCTAGGAGGCGGTTTTGCTGCTGGACTGGAAGCTGGAATATTCTAACAATTAGAGACTGAGTGATATGAGACTAATTTCGATGGGTGCAGAAATCGCTCCGCTAGCCGCCCTATTTATTGGAAATTCTCTAGCCAATATTTTTGTCGGTGCGGTGTCTGCAGTAGCTTGCGCGGTCATCATCATTCTCTACAACCGCGTAGTGGAGCGCAGATGGGCAAATTTTGCCTTATTTTCAGTTCTCGTATCAGCTGTCTTTACTGCTGCTGCACTACTGTTTGGGGATAGTTTGTTTATTAAAATTCAGCCAAGCCTGTTCAATGGCTTATTTTGTCTAATTCTGCTAGGAGGATGGTTGCGCGGAAAAGCTGTAATGAAATTATTTTTTGGGGCACAGTTTCAACTGAACCATGATACATGGAGGCAATTATCTCTTCGATGGGGACTATTTTTTGCCTTTTTAGCACTCGCAAATGAGGGCGCTTGGCGGCTTCTAGATGATGATGGCTGGGTATTTTTTAAGGTGTTTTTCGCCGCCCCATTAACAGGGGTGTTCATGCTCGCACAATTACCACTGACCTTACGTGGCAGACAAACCTCTGAAGAACTCTGCGCAAAGAAGGAAATCTAAGAACACCGGCTAAAATTAAAAGAGACATCGCAAAAGCCTTCATTTACGAGTAGCTTTTAGCTCTTCTAGCGTTGTGACACCGAGCTGTACCATAGTATTTTCCAGCTCGTCTTTTAAGATATCACCAACATGATGACCACCTTGCGCGCCAAGACAGGCGAGACCAAACATAAAAGCGCGACCTAATAATACAAAATCAGCCCCGCTAGCCAGTGCGCGGGCAATATCAAGACCAGAGCGGACACCGCTATCAAAAAATAATTTTATATCATTGCCTAAAGCTTGGCGAATTTTTGGAAGTATGGTTATAGAAGGCGGTGCTGCATCTAGCTGCCTGCCACCATGGTTTGAGATAACCAGCGCATCTGCGCCTGCCTTTACGGCTTGCCGGGCATCTTCCAAATGCAAAATGCCTTTGATCACTAGCGGACCATCCCATTCGGCTCTAATCTCGGCAAGGTAATCCCAAGTAAGCGACCCGTTCAACTGCCTTCCAATAAAAGTTGTGATGTCATTTCCATCCCCTTCTTTATTGTAGCGTGCCAAGTTTTTAAAGCTAAACTTTCCGCCATTTGCAAGCGCCGCTAGCGACCAGCTTGGATGAGTCATACATTGCCAAAAAACTCGGGGAGTCAAAGACATGGGATTGCGTGAGCCAATAGGCGCGCCGGCAAGACGCATTTCTTCACGCCGGCTAGGACCGGGGACATCCACCGTTACCATTAAAGTTTTAAAGCCAGACGCTTTGGCTCTCTTCAACAAATCGCGCATCACCTCTCTATCACTAGGCGCATAGAGCTGATACCATGCCATATCCCCAGCAATAGGTCCGATCGTCTCAAGGTCAGCCCCAGCGACCGTGCTAAGAGTATATGGAATTTGATGTGCTGATGCCGCATTTGCCAATAAGACTTCGCCATTTGGCCAAATCAGCGATTGTAAACCCACCGGTGCTATGCCAAAGGGAGCGGCATAATTTTGGCCAAATAGCTCAAGGCTGATATTCGGGCCCACCCGCCCACGCAGAAAACGCGGCATCAGCTCTACCTCAGATAAAGCTTCCTCATTTCTGGACATCGCCTGACCAATACCTGTCCCAGCTGCCAAATAAGCATGTACAAATTTAGGTAATTTTTTCTCAGCTGGCACAACCATATCGCTGATACGCGGATATTTCTGCATCATATCCATCAAATTTAATCCCCTTAAAAATTATACCAAAAAGGTCTGATGTGAGAGCTTGCCTAGATTTTAGGCAAAAAACCAGCCTAAAAAAGCTTAATTCGAGTAGGTTTTAAGATAGGCGATAACATTTGCTCGATCTGCCTCTTTTTTAAGACCCGCATAGGCCATTTTTGTTCCTTTCAGATAGGCTTTCGGCTTGGTAAGGAAGCCATCAAGAGTTTCTTCACTCCAAATAATACCACTTGCCTTAATCGCTTTAGAATATTTCTTATAATCCTCTAGCGACCCAGCTCCACGGCCAAACAAATTAACTAGATGGGGGCCTGTCTTATGCTTTTCTCTATCCAACAAATGACATACTTTGCACTTTTTAAAAACTTTTTCACCTTTTGCTACATCACCGGCTTGTACAGCATTAAAGGCTAAAAAAAGAGCTATAGATGCGCTCAAGAAAATTTTAAGGAAATGCATAGAAGGTGCCTAACTGTTGCAAATTGAGGGGTGGATTAAAAAACTAATATAAAACAAATTACTGGTCTGCCTACACAAAACCATTTTGCTAGACGAAAAAACCAGCCCCGCTCATCAGCTTTTTAAAAGCGCTCTTATTTAAACCACAATTCCGCCCTAATTTGATTTTTAATCCGGAGGCACTAACGATGCTTTTTGAAATGTAGAAATTACAACTAAAGGATATCGGGTTTTCCTTTGCCCTCATAAATTTATTCCGGATATCGACATTATTCGCTAAAGCAAACGAATGGGCGTGCTAGTCAAATAGGCCTCTAGGCTTTCTAATGTTTCAGTGTAAAACACACGCATTGTCTCGCGTGTCACATAGCCAATATGCGGGGTTAAAATTAGATTTGGCGTAGTGCGAAGCGCATCACTTTTTGGCAGTGGCTCTCGGTGATAAACATCCAGTGCAGCCCCACCTAGCTTTCCTGTATTTAGCGCCGAAATAACTGCAGACTCGTCAATTATAGGAGCACGCGATGTATTAACAATACATGCGTCAGGCTTCATCAAAGCTAATTCCTCTGCTCCTACAAGTCCAGTGACCCGTGCAGAGAGCTTCAGATGGATAGATAAAAAATCAGAGGTGGCAAAAAAAGCTTCTTTATCTTTATAGATAACCCCCCGTTCTGTTGCTCGCTCTGGCGTTAGGTTTTGTGACCAAGCTTGTACCTCCATGCCAAAAGCTTGACCTAGGGCTGCCACCTGCTGACCTAAACGCCCAAGACCCAAAATGCCAAGCGTTGCCCCCCGTAAATCGCGGCCGGTACCCACCTGCCAGCCGCCTTGTCTCATCGAATTGGCAGATGGTATAATCTGGCGTGCCATTGCACCAATCAATGTCATGGCAAGCTCAGCTGTTGCATGGCTGGGCGATGCTGTTCCACTAACAACAATTCCACGAGCTTTGCAGGCATCCAAATCAATCGCTGCATTGCGCATGCCACTGGTTATGATTGCTTTCAAATTTGGCAAAGCATTTATCACATCTGCGGAGAATATCGTGCGCTCACGCATCAAACATAGCACATCATACTCTTCCAACCGCCGGATAAGTGCACCCCCTTCGATAGTATCGTGATAAATATCTAGCTGATGTTCTTTTCGAACGCGCGCCCAATTAGCAAATTCATGGGCATTTTCCTGCCAGTCATCAAGAAGCGCAATTTTCATCATTTTATCCCTAGCTAGTCCCCTGAGCACAAAATGATCATTGTGCTAAGGCACGTTAATGGCAATGCCTTGCTTTATGATAAGAAATCGCGCAATTGTCTATTGAATAACTCTAGGTCTGAGCTGTATATCGTTAAGGTCATTAGTCATATCTTAAACCAGCAAGCGCAGTTAAATTTAACAAGGTTTCGTTTAAATGATCAAGGCAGTCATTTTTGACAAGGACGGCGTTCTTCTGGATTTAGAGGCAACATGGCTGAATAGCGCCATCGCCATGACGCATTTCCTAGCTGGTCTCACTGATGGGATGCATCCTGCAGAAACGTTTCAGCAAATTATTGGTATTGACGAGAAATCACGCTGCATAAATGCAGATGGGCTTTTCGCCGCTGGTTCTATGGCAACCCAATTCAACGCCATTGCTGAAGCTGTTCCACAGTTAGCAGACCAGTTGCGACATAACCAGAATATTCAGAGAAAGTTGCGTGATGTGTTTTTGGATGCGCGGAATGAAACATTAGCTGGCGTTGGCTCGGTGGCCAATGGGGATGTAATCGAGCCCCTTAAACAGCTTCAAATGGGAGGGTATAAAATGGCCGTTCTGACCAATGATAGCGTAAATTCTGCTACCAGGGGCTGCGCTGATATTGGCATTTCAGAATTCCTTGAGATAATCGTAGGGTTTGATAGCGGCTTCGGCTCAAAGCCAGATCCAAGAGGGTTGCTAGCGATTTGCGATGCTTTGTCTTGCGCCCCATGCGAAGTGGCCATGGTCGGTGATACTTTTGCAGATAGGCACGTAGCAGAACAAGCCGGGACAGGCGCGTTTATTGGCATCTCTTCTATTTATCCAGATATGCCAAAAGCGCTGAATGGTGTTGAGCATTTACTGCCAAATTTAACTGGTCTGCCTGATGTCATTTTCTCTTTGCGATAGCTAGCCAACAAACGCTTTTTCTAGAACAAAATGACCGGGTGCAGAATTTGCTCCCTCTTGCAAACCTGCATCCAAGCAAATTTGTTTCATATCTTGGTTCATATTCATAGAACCACATATCATTACTCTATCTTCGTTCGAGGATAAATGCGGCAGGCTGAGACTTTTAAATAACGCCCCACTTTCCATCAGATTGGTTATACGGCCCATATGCGCATGACCCTCACGCGTGGTAGTAGAAAAATAAACTAGTTTTTCTGTAGCAAACTCGCCTATAAGCGGATCCAATTTGGCACGCGCAACCAACTCCATACTAAAGCCCAATTCAGCTATCTCACGACATGTATGGGTTAGAATCACTTGGTCAAACCGCTCATAAAGCTCTGGGTCACGAAGAAGCGAGGCAAAAGGGGCCACCCCAGTGCCCGTTGAAACTAGGTAACAGCGCTTGCCTTTTAATAACGCATCTAGAACTAGCGTGCCAGTAGGTTTAGTTTTCATTAAAATATAATCGCCGGTCTTAATGTGTTGTAGCCGCGAAGTGAGCGGTCCATCCTGTACCTTTATAGAGTAAAAGCTCAAACTTTTTTCCCAAAAAGGAGAGGCAATAGAATAGGCACGCAATAAAGGGCGGGCGTCTTCGTTTAGTAAGCCTATCATCACAAACTCACCAGAACGAAAGCGAAAGCTGGGTGGGCGCTCCACCTCAAAGGAAAACAGCTTGTCTGTCCAATGTCTAACCTTAATAACGCGAACTGCATCTGGCGTAGATGCATCGACAATCGGAAAAGAACTATTTTCAGCTGGTTGGGACATATTTTTACCTCCGAAGCAAGACTTAGCCGCCTTGACCAACCCTTAAATGTAAAAGCTACCTTCAAATGTCAATCGAAAGCCTACATTTTGAAAGAATTAGAAAATATTTTTCTCTGATTTAGCCTTGACTAACTTCCTAAGTCCGTAGATTATTATAAAATCATCGCAAACTTAGAAAGGCGTCACTGTTTTTTCGAATATTTTATAATAATAATATTTTTTCAGGACATATGAATGACTCCAGCAAAAGAAAGAGTTGCATTTAAAAAGCAGAAGATAAATCTCCCACTATTAATGTTGTTTTTTGTCTTTTGTTTTCTAATATCTTACGATCCAAACCTTCTTGATATTGTGATTAGTGCAATTGCAGACGCATATTTGCAGGTGTCCACCTTTGTTGCCGCAACGCTTCTCATATTTTTCTCCGTAGAAAAATTTTTCAACTTCGATTTGTCTGAAAAGCTAAAGAGAGCGGGTTATTTGCAGGTGCCTATAGCGGCAGCTTTGGGAGCACTTCCAGGATGCGGCGGCGCTATTATTGTAATCACACGATTTCTGACCGGAAATCTCAGTTTCGGTGCAGTATTAGCTACCTTGACTGCAACTATGGGAGACGCTGCATTTCTTTTGATTGCAAAAGAACCCATGACTGGATTGTTTATTATTTTCCTTGGTTTTTTTGTTGGTTCGATTACTGGCTGGACCACGGATAAAATTCAGGGACCAAATTTTCTCCGACCACAAGACCAAAATGACCCGAATGAAAACAAAACTATTGATACAATAGAAAATGAAAACAGCGACTTAAAGAATAATACTTTAGATTTTATTTGGATGGTTATCCTTATTCCGAGTATAATTGTAGGTTTTGGTTTAGCCTTTCAATTCAACATAGATGAATTGATATCAGTTGGATCCTTGAACTCTCCAACAACGCTTCTCGGCTTTATAGGTGGAATTCTGTGCCTGACTATGTGGTTATCTCCGCGTTTCATACCGGAATTACCAAAAAATAGTACAAACAACAAAAATATAATCAGACGTACAATTTCAGATACTAATTTTGTCACTACATGGGTTGTTTTTGCATTTCTGCTTTTCGAGATCACAAACCACGTATTCGATTTCGAATTAAATATCATTTCATCCCAGATGTCTGTTTTCGTGCCCCTTATTGGGGTGTTAGCAGGCTTCCTGCCTGGCTGTGGGCCACAAATAATAATCACAAGTCTATATCTCTCTGGAACTATTCCAATGTCAGCGCTTGTAGGTAATGCCATCAGCAATGACGGTGATGCTTTATTCCCAGCCATAGCGCTTGCGCCAAAGGTAGCATTAGTAGCAACCCTTTATTCAGGAATACCAGCTTTGATTATTGCTTATTTTTGGTTTATATTTTTAGATTAATGAGTGTACAGTAAAGTAATGCAACAGCTAATTTAAATCTTTGTATTTTTTCTGGAAGAGTTGCCTAGTTTATATGTGATAACTGAATAGAATTTTGAGTTGGAAATGAATAAATCAGCTTTTGAACAAGATATTTCAATGAAATTTGCTAATGCTGACATAAGAACAACAGCACAACGATTACTAATCGCTGAAACAATTTGGCAATCAACGGACCACCCAGATGCGGATATGATTTACAGAAGGGCGATCCAAAAAGATAGCTCCGTATCGCTCGCGACTACTTATCGCACTCTCAATTTGCTCGAAGAATCTGGTATTATCCGCAAATTGACTATGCAAGATGGAAAAGTTCGATTTGAAATTGAACGTGATGACCACAATCATCTTGTTGATGTAGAAAACAAGAAAATTCATGAGTTTAAAGACGAACGAATTCAGAAATTATTAAATAGTATTGCTGATGAGATGGGCTATGAAATGGAGAGCTTTCGATTAGACATAATCGGCAAAAAACGCGGAAAACTTGATTGTGGTTGTCTACAAATCAAAGTGTATTAATGTTAGTCTTCCGTTATCACCAGAAATTACAATGAGTCATTTCACATATTTCTCTTCTTTTGATAACATTAAAACCTTCCTACCTTAACTCATAGATTCTATTTCGTTTGTGGTCTAACAACCCGTTTCCAATTTTAATAACTATGAACATATTGTGAAGTTATAAAAAAGACTGAATTAGTACTTATTAGCTTGACTGTGAGAACCGTTCTCATTATTAGATATAAACGATAATTGTTCCCATTATTGAATATACAGGAAGTATAAGATGAAAATTTCAAAAATAACGTCCCTCTCTCTAAGCGGCGTTCTAATTAGTCTCGTTTCCCCAGCAATGGCAGATGGACACGCAAATCATGTCTACGGTCCCTTCCCAGTCACGCTGTCTGGATACCAGGGCGATCAAACGAATTCAGTTTCCTATTCAGGACAAATTGGTCGTCAGCTTCTTCACAACAGCCTCAAGAAAGCTATTGGAAGCAGTTCGCCCATTGAAACTCTGAACAGCTATTTCAATGGCGCTGATGGCGTTCTCCCACTTTTAGACCCTAAATCAAGTGATAAATTCCCTGTTGATGTAACAGATATCAACAAAGTTTCTAAAACCAACCTTGCTGGCAAAGCTTACAAAGGTTCAATTAATGGCTGGCCGGGTAATATGACTGGTAAAGAAGTTTTGTCATCTATGATTGAGAGGTCTGCAACTCACAAAAAGGGTTATGATGCCAAGCATGGCTACGATTATGCCCAGCTCGTATCAAAATTTACCATGGGCGCGGTTTTTTACCACCAAGCCTGTGACAATTATTTGGACGAAAAATTAGAAGCCGACAATAAGCCAAATAACAAACCTTACAAAAAGGGAAAACATTACACGGGCAAGGAACACTCATGGGATGAAGGTTTCGGATATTGGGGCGCTGCCGCGCACGGAGCAACACTATCAGCTCGGCAAAATTATGACATAGCCAAAAAGAAAGATTTGTCAGCTGCAGATGCTAACAACGACGGTGTAGTAAATTTGAAAAGTGAAATGAATTATGCACATGCCTACTACGCATCAGCTTTTGATAAGGGTGGAGTGACTGATTACTACAATACAATTACTCAAGCTTTCATCGATGGCAGACAAATTATTACTGATGCGAACGGAAAAGCACTAACAAGTAGCGAGCGTAATAATCTAAAATCAAAAGCGAGAGTGATTTGTTCTAATTGGGAACGCGTCATCGCGGAGGCCGTTTTCAAATATGCAGGTAGTGTTTATGCTGATTTAGAAAAACTAGTCAAAACACCAGGAGACGGTGACGCTTACCGGAAATACGTAAAACATTGGGGTGAATTAAAAGGTTTTGCACTATCACTCCATACCAGTGGCCAAAATTTGGGCGAAGTCGGTGTAAAAATAGACCGCCTTATTGGCTTGGGTCCAGTTGTTGGTGGTATTTCACCATCTAGCTTGAACATGCAGCCGAAAAAAGTTACTGGAGTTGACGGTAACGGTAAGTTTATGATGGCTGACGCTAAAGTGGACAGCTACATGGTTCATATGCTCAAACTTCAAAACCTCATGGTAGAAGAATTTGGAGTTGAGGCAAAAAACAATGATAAAATTTCCGGGATTGCTAACTTGGCAGCAGTACTTGGGTCCGGCGATAGCGCAGAAAATGATTAACATTTTCTAACCTAGGGAGATAAGGGAGAGAGAGTATGCTCTCTCCTTTATTTTATCAAAAGTGATGTATGAATATATAGATTTTTTACAAAACGATATTTTTGAGACCTTTACGAACCCTAAAAAAAGACTTTTTTGGGGTTATCTGTTATCAGCATTACTTATCAGCTTTTTGTGGCTTTGCATCTTCAAACGAGAAAACATAAAAAATACCGCCCTAATCATCTTTTCAAAGAAAATTTGGCTGAGCAGGTCTAGTGGCCTTGATTTGAAGTGTTTTTTTATTAACAAAATATTACTGAATTTTTTTAGACCACATTTCGTCACCCAAATTGTTGTCGCAACCGCTCTTTTTGAGCTATTACACATGCAGAGCTTATTCAAACTTGGAATATACAGTGACATCCCTTTTTGGATAGCAACCACATTATTTACAATAACTTATTTTCTAATAGACGACTGGTCGCGCTTTTTCGTTCACTCGGCACTTCATAAAATCCCTCTCCTCTGGGAATTTCATAAATTTCACCACAGTGCTGAAACGTTAACTCCTTTAACTGTGACACGGACGCATCCTGTTGAGGGCATGATATTCATATTGAGGAGTGCTATTACCCAAGGCGTTACTATTGCGCTTTTTGTATTTTTATTTGGGCAACAAATAACCCTAATCACAGTCCTCGGTGTGAATATTTCCGTCATATTTTTTCACAGTCTTGGTTCAAATTTACGCCATTCACATATAGCAATTCGCTACCCAATTTTTATCGAAAAATTTTTAATGTCCCCAGCGCAACACCAGCTCCATCATTCCAGTAGAAAAGAACATTTTGACAAAAATTTCGGTGTAGCACTTTCAATCTGGGACCGGTTAAATGGTACTTTTATGCACTCTAAGGTTGACCAGTTTGAGTTTGGAATTGGCACGGAAACCAGTGAATATACAAAATCTTTAGCAAATATGTATCTGAGCCCCTTCAAATATATTTTGCGAAAGGTTGCTTCATACTTTCAATTAATAAGACACAAAATGATTGGCACAAAGGCGTTTATTAAAAAACCAATAAGCCACGATGGAGAACAAAATGCATAGAAAACTTTTCATTTTTTTAATCCTCTTTTTTGCCCAGAGCACAACTAGCTTGGCCAATAGTCTTGGTATCTACACACATCGCCAACCCTTCCTCTTGGAACCAATATTGGAGGCATATACAAATCAAACCGGTATAACATTTAAAACCGTTTATGCCCCTAAGGGTCTTGCAGAAAGGCTAAGATCCGAGGGTGATAACACTGAAGCAGACTTGGTATTAACGGTAGATATCAGCCGCATAAAGGAATTAGCCGATACGGGACTTTTGGCTCCCATTCAATCAGATAAATTAAACAAGCAGGTTCCGCAACATCTTCGCGACGCCCAAAATAAATGGACAGCTTTATCTTTAAGAGCGCGTATTATTGCTATATCCAAAGAGCGGGTTGACAGGAATGAGATTTCTACAATTGAAGAATTGTCCGACCCAAAGTGGGAAGGTAGAATATGCTCGCGCAAAGGTAGCCATGTCTACAACAGAGCTGTTCTCGCTTCATTAATTGCGCACAATGGTGAGGATGCCGCACGTGATTGGGCTTTGGGTTTTGTCAACAACCTATCGAGACGTCCCCAAGGTAATGACAGATCTCAAGCAAAAGCTATTTTTTCAGGTCAGTGTGACGTGACCCTAATGAATACCTATTATTATGGTAAAATGAAATTTGCAAAGGATAAGCCTGAGCAAAAGCAATGGGCAAATGCTTTAGAACTTGTATTTTTTAATCAAAATGGACGAGGCCAGCATGTGAACATTTCTGCGGCGGGAATTACCAAAGGATCGAAAAATAAAGATATGGCAACTAGTTTTCTTGAATGGCTTACGTCGCCTGATGCACAAAAAATTTACACAGAAGTAAATTTCGAGTACCCGGTAAATCCGAACGCCAATCTCAGTGAAGAAGTATCGTCTTGGGGTCCTTTTAAAATGGACAAATTAGAAATGAATGAGATAGCGAGACTCTCACCTAATGCTCAAAAAATTATTAATGAAACTGGTTGGTAAGGATTTTTAGCAAAAAATCTGATGTCAAAAAAGTTAGCTTTTGCAAGGGTATTTAGAATTTTCGCCGGAATAAAAATTATGCAAAATAATTGATAACAAAGACAAAAAATCTAGTTGTAAAATACCTGAGGTCCAAAAAAACTACATCTTTTATCTCAACATTGATTTAGTAGAAAAGCAAGCTAGGTGGATTTTTGAGGGCCGGGCATTTAAATACAGACAAAAAGGTTAATACTAAAACCCAATACGATTAAATTGATTTCATTGTATGTGCGCACGCAGGAACCAAGCAAATTTTTCATGCACAAATGCACGCTCGACACATAAGTCTTCTGTGATTTTGTCGCTATTTTTTATTGCAATATCAGAGACACCGGCGACCGTTGCTGCCAGAGTCTCTTGAGCGAACAGCATCTCTTTGACCATTTCCCTATCGATAAGTATTTTACTGCATTCCTTAATTTTTGATTTAGAGATCATAGACGCCAAATTAGCATCCACAAAAATCCCTAGCGCCCTGATTCTTTCAGCAAATATATCTTGTGCCTTGAAGTGGTCTTCATATACTTCTTGAAACAATTGATGAAGGGGGGAAAACGCCATTCCAGTGACGTTCCAATGAAAATTTTGTGCAAGCATTGTAGCTACCGTAGTTTCACACAGAGCTTGAAAAATTGCATCTGTGACTTCGGGTCTGCTGTAGGGGTTTTGATTCTCTTTTAACGCATCCATTGTTACTCTCCTCAGAAAATTTTACTTTAAAAAAGACGTTTTAGATCTTTTTTAGGCAGAAATTTTCCAAAGTTCTGATGCGATGGTCAAAAACTCTGTGCGGTAATTCTTTTTTACCGCAGATTTTACTAAAAATTGTACACTGTCAAAATCTGCATTTGATACAGAAGAGACAAGTGATAACAACCACCTCTCATCCCATGATATAACCACCGCACCAGGCGGCTGTATAGCAAGATGTCTGCCGAAAGCAAGTGGCAAAGACCTGACAAGAATTTCAAGGACTTCAGAGCTCAGAAGTTCAATGTCCATCGATATCAACTGACATGCTTTAAACATATCTAAACTTGGATATGCACGCACTTCTTTAGCACAAGCCCGGACGCGCTCGAGAAAAATTAAATCTGATTTGTTTAGGGTCAAGCTTCCCATAAGCCAAACTTTTTCTGATTATGAAAATCATTCTCATTATTGGGCTGATAATTTTCGTTGTCAAGCTACTAAATTGGGTGATGGGTGAAGCGCCAATGACGTTGAAAAAAAATGCTGGTTATCCTAAGCTAAGTATAACAAAGCTTTAATAAGCTACCTGGTTTGATATCAAGAAAAGGCCTGCAAGCCTGTTTGCGCGCGCCCCAATATTAATGCATGTACATCGTGCGTACCTTCATAGGTGTTGACAGTTTCCAAATTCATTAGATGTCGCATTATATGATATTCTTCTGAGATACCATTGCCACCATGCATGTCGCGTGCGGTACGTGCAACAGCGAGCGCTTTGCCGCAACTATTGCGTTTTACAAGAGATATCAATTCAGGCGCACAGGTGCTTTCATCTAGCATCCTGCCTACTCGCAATACCGATTGAAGACCAATACCGATCTCGGTTTGCATATCCGCTAACTTAAGCTGGATAAGCTGGTTTGCGGCTAGTGGCCGGTCAAATTGTTTGCGTTCTAAGGTGTAGTTACGTGCTGCGTGCCAGCAAAATTCTGCCGCGCCCATTACCCCCCAGCTAATGCCATAACGCGCTTTGTTAAGACAGCTAAAAGGCCCTTTCAGCCCTTCCACATTTGGCAATAGCGCATCTTCAGGCACTTCTACCTCATCCATACTGATAGAGCCTGTAATTGAAGCGCGAAGGGATAATTTTCCCTTTATAGGGTCAGCGGTCAGGCCCCTCATCCCCTTTTCTAGAATAAAGCCTTTGATTTTTCCTTCATGCGCATCAGACTTTGCCCAGATAACAAATACATCTGAAATAGGCGCGTTAGATATCCACATTTTCGAGCCGTTTAGCACATAGCCTGTTTTGGTTTTGCGAGCCGTTGTGCGCATAGAACCGGGATCAGAGCCGGCATCTGCTTCAGTCAGACCAAAACAGCCTATAAGTTCACCAGTCGCCAGCTTTGGCAAATAGCGCTGCTTTTGCGCTTCACTACCAAAGCTCTCAATGGGATGCATCACAAGAGAGGACTGAACAGAAAGCATAGAGCGATAGCCTGAATCAATCCGCTCAACCTCACGCGCAACCAGCCCGTAACAAACATGGCTCATCCCAGCCCCGCCATAATTTTCATTCACGGTAATACCAAGAAGTCCAAGGGCACCCATTTCACGGAAAATATCGATGTCTGTTTTTTCTTCTCTAAAAGCGTCAATAATGCGCGGCATCAATTTTTGATCTGCAAATGCCTTTGCAGTGTCTCTAACCATCCGCTCCTCTTGGCTTAACTGGGCATTAAGGCCAAATGGATCAGCCCAGTCAAATACAGCTTTGGTTTTCGGCTTGCCTAATGGCTCTGAAATGCTATCCATTACAATATCCTCAAATCAGTTTTGCGACCTTCAGTCTAACGTTACAAACCAAAGCGCTAGACGGCACATTATCTTTATATGATGCAACAGAGCGCAGAAAACCACCCCTAATTTTGCATCTTTCTGAATTTAAGCCTTCTTAACGATTTTTTCCCGCCTCCATAAATATAAACCAGAGCTAATAATAATTGCTGCGCCGCTCAGTGTAGCCATAGTTGGAATTTCGGCAAATACCAAAAAGCCCCAGAACATAGCGAATACAACTGCTAGATAATTCAAAGGTGCCGTTTCACTCGCCTCAACACGTTGCAAAGATAAAATTACAGCATAATGGCCAAGTCCTCCAAACAAAGACATGCTTGCCATCAGAATAATGTCTCCTAATTGAGCAGGTGCCACCCAAATAAAAGGCAACAGAATGCTTGTACAGACCGCGCCAAAACCAGCCGTGAAAAACAAGGTTGTATTCGGGTTTTCTGCATCGCCAAGCTTGCGCGTTAAAATAGAATAGCTGGCATAAAAACTGGCGGCGGCTAGGGGGAGCAGAGATGCAGGTGTAAAAATATCAGAATGCGGCTGGATAATAACGATGGCACCAACAAACCCGCCAATGACGCTAACACCTCTGCGGATGCCAATTTTTTCTGCTAAAAATAACACGGCTAGTACCGTAATCAGCAAGGGCGCAACCATGAAAATAGCCGAGGTTTGCCCCTGATCAAGATAGCGCAAACTAAGAAAGAAAAAGCAGGTACCGCCAAACAAGGCAGCAGACCGCGCAAGCTGCAAGCGCGGAAATTGTGTGCGCACAACTTTATTTAAGTGCGGGGCAAATAAACACAAAATAAGGATAAACTGGCCTGTATAACGCGCCCAAACTACCTGCATTACAGGCTGGCTCTGTAACAGATATTTTGCCATTACATCCATGGTTGGAAAGCAAAAAGTAGCCACAACCATTAGCAAAAAACCTTGCTGACGCGATGAGAGTTTCGAAAGAAAACCTAAATTAGGGAACACAATATGACTTTCCCAAAAGCAGCATGAGAGACAAAATCCGTGATGCCCCCCTCTGTGACAACCATGAGGCAAGCCATAGCCGAATGTAAAGATGATTTGCAAAAACACCCCTTTTGAGGCGCTCGCATTCTTGGCACTCGAAATTTGTGTGCATATTTGGTATCCTCACCTTAATAGGTAAAGACCCGAGCTAGAAAAGGTGTCTTATGACAAAAAAGCAGAATAAAAAGGGACAATGGGCAAAACAAGCTTCAGCAGAAATAAAAGGGCGAGCGCTAGAAACGCTTGCTACCAAAACCGCTGAAGGCATCAATATCGCTCCGCTTTACACCGACGCTGACTTGGAGGGTTTAGAACATCTCGGCAGCTTGCCAGGTGAAGCCCCCTTTACCAGAGGCCCGCGTGCCACCATGTATACCGTCCGGCCATGGACCATCCGCCAATATGCTGGCTTTTCTACAGCAGAGGAAACAAATAAGTTTTTCCATAAAGCGCTAAAGGCCGGGCAGAGAGGCCTTTCTGTTGCTTTTGATCTGGCAACGCATAGAGGCTATGATTCAGACCATGCGCGAGTGCGTGGTGATGTGGGCAAAGCTGGCGTGGCCATTGACACCGTTGAGGATATGAGACGCCTATTTGCTGGCATCCCTTTGCAAGATATGAGCGTTTCCATGACCATGAACGGCGCCGTTCTGCCTGTCTTATCTGCCTTTATCGTGGCTGGTGAAGAGCAAGGCGCATCGCAAGCTGCTTTGTCTGGTACAATTCAAAACGATATTTTAAAAGAATTTATGGTGCGTAATACCTATATTTATCCACCTGAGCCATCTATGCAAATTGTGGCAGATATTATTGCCCATACTGCCCAGTATATGCCGAAATTCAATTCGATTTCTATCTCTGGCTATCATATGCAGGAAGCAGGGGCCAATCTGGTTCAGGAATTGGCCTTCACCCTTGCTGATGGTTTAGAATATGTAAAGGTAGCCAAAGCAAAAGGGCTTGATGTGGATGATTTTGCCCCGCGCCTATCCTTCTTCTTCTGTATCGGCATGAATTTCTTTATGGAAGCAGCAAAATTGCGAGCAGCCCGAACGCTTTGGGCACGCTGGATGGAAAAATTATTTCAGCCAGAAAGCCAAAAATCATTGATGCTCCGCACCCATTGCCAGACATCAGGTGCCAGCCTTGCAGAACAAGACCCCTATAATAACGTGGTACGCACCACCATCGAAGCCATGGCGGCTGTTCTTGGCGGCACACAATCTTTGCATACAAACTCCTTTGATGAAGCTATTGGCCTGCCAACTGATTTTTCCGCACGTATCGCGCGGAACACCCAGCTTATCCTACAACATGAAACCGGCATCACCAACACAGTTGACCCGCTAGCTGGGTCTTATTATGTGGAAAACCTTACGGCTGAGCTGATTAAAAAGGCAGATGCAATAATAAATGAGATCCAAGATATGGGCGGCATGACAGATGCTGTACTAGAGGGATTTCCAAAGCGCGAAATAGAAAAAATGGCAACCGCGCGACAAGCCCGTATTGATAATGGCGAGGATGTCATTGTGGGGGTAAACAAATATCGCCCAGATGAGGATAGTGCGGTTGAGGTGCTTGATATTGACAATGATGCGGTGCGCGATGGCCAGACAAAGTCACTGGATAAAATAAGAGCAAGCCGAGATGATGAGCGAGTTAAAGCTAGCCTTGCCGCCCTGAAAGAAGCAGCAAGAAATAATAGTGGCAATTTGCTAGCCTTGAGCATTGAAGCTATGCGGGCGCGGGTATCAGTAGGGGAACTATCCTCAGCATTAGAAGAGGTGTTTGGCCGCTATACAGGCAAGCAAGAAACGGTTCGTGATATCTATCGCCAGACCTACGGCACCGCCCCTGAAATCGACGAAGTTGAAAACGCCTTTAACCGCTTTTGTGACGAAGCAAAAGAGGCACCTATTCTTTATATGGCCAAGCTTGGTCAGGATGGCCATGATAGGGGCGCCAAGGTTATTTCCTCTGCATTTGGTGATTTTGGGATGGATGTACGTGTTGGCACGCTGTTCCAAACGCCCGAAGAAGCGGCCCAGAGTGCTATTGATATGGGCGCACATATTATTGGTGTTTCTTCGCTTGCAGCAGGGCATAAAACCCTACTGCCAGAACTGATAGAAATTTTAAAGACAGAGGGGGCTGAAGATATTCTGGTCATCTGCGGCGGTATTATCCCGCAACAGGATTACCAATATCTGTATGATGCTGGTGTTGCCGCCATTTTTGGACCCGGCACCGCCATCCCCGAAGCCGCTACAAAGACGCTGAACGCGGCCACCGATAATCTCATGCGTATGCATAATTATCGAAGTGACCGTCTATCAAAAGCAGCGGGTTAGCAACTTGTAGCAATTTGATAGCCCCTGAATAGCCTTAGCTACCACTACGTAATTTTGTTAGTGTGGTTCGAGGCGTAATAGCATCCACATTGATATCTAGCTCTATCACACCGCCCTTTTCTGCGGCAACAGCTTTGTCAAAAGCGGCCTCAAACGCTTCTGTTTTTGCAACCGTAAACCCAGCCATACCGTAGGCCTGTGCTACCGCAGCAAAATCAGGATTGTAAAGGTTGGTTCCAGAAATCCGATCAGGATAATCGCGTTCCTGATGCATGCGGATGGTTCCGTAAGAGCCATTATTCAGCACAATAATTATCAGCTTTGCGCCAGCCTGAATAGCGGTGCCAAGCTCTGCAATACCCATCTGAATATCACCATCCCCTGCAAAACAAACAACCTGCCGACCGGGATGAGCAACCCCTGCGGCAATCGCGGCAGGCAAGCCATAGCCCATTGCGCCACTTTGCGGTGCCAACAACCGCTGTTTTGGCCCAAAACAAAATGCCTTATTCGGCCAGAGGGCAAAGTTCCCTGCCCCGTTTGTTAAAATGGCATCCTCATCTAGCTTGTCTTGCAATATCGCCATGATAGCGGACATATCGACTGGGCTATCCTGCGCTGCTGGACGCAAGGATGCGACATAAGCGTCTCTATTTTTCTGGATAAAGCCCTTGCGCTCAGATAGCTTGGCATCGCTCACCGAGTTGCTTGCTAATGCCATCGCAAATTGATTAGGCCCTGCATGCAGAGATAAAGCAGGATGATAGATTTTCCCAATTTCTAAATCAGAGGCATGCACATGGATGATTTTCTGTTTTGCATAGGGAGCATCCAGCAACGTCCAAGCTTGTGTGGTCCCCTCCCCTAGGCGGATATTCAAAGCCAGAATAACATCTGCCTCCCGCATCGCAGCGGAAATATGCGGCGCCATACCAACACCGGCATCCCCAATATAGATAGGGCTGTGATTGTCAATGACATCATGATAGCGAAAAGCGGCAGAAACGGCGATATTCTGGCTTTCAGCAAAACGCTGTAGCGCTTGCTTGCCTGCCGCATTCCAGCCGCCACCCCCAGCAATTATCAGCGGATTTTCTGCGACTGACAGCATCTCCAATGCCTGTGTTAGCACATCTTTATCCACCCCAGCCTCAGCGGTCACTACCGGCTGACAGGGCTTCGCTTCTGTTAGCGTTGTAAGCATATCTTCTGGCAGGGCTACCACAACCGGCCCAGGGCGGCCAGAAAGCGCCATATGCCATGCACGGCTGATGATCTCTGGGATTCTATCTGGGTTATCAATTTCAGTTGCCCATTTTGCTAGCGGGGTAAAAAAGGCACGATAATCCACCTCCTGAAAAGCTTCCCGCCCCTTATCATTTACCCCAACTTGGCCAATAAATAATAACATTGGCGAGCTATCTTGCATCGCCGTATGCACCCCGATAGAGGCGTTTGTGGCGCCGGGCCCTCTAGTAACAAAGCTGATACCAGGCGCGCCAGTCAACTTGCCGTAAGCCGCCGCTGCAAATCCAGCGGCACTTTCATGACGGCAAAGGGTGAATTTGATGTCCGCATCATATAACGCGTCCAGAACGGCCAAATAGGATTCCCCCGGCACACCAAAACTTGTTGTTACGCCTAAATTAGACAAGCATTCCACCAGAAGCTCTCCGCCTGTACGTGATGATGGGCTCACCGCTTTCCCCCCCTTAGCTATTGAAAACACACTTTTTAGCTTATCTACACTACTGTATTTTTGACAAGCCTTGAAAGCAGAGAAGTTACTTCCCACATATTTTATTATCAGTAACCAAAGTTGGTGGGATATCACGGCCTTGTTTGTAGGCAAGAGCAAAAGAAAATGCCTTATGGCAGATAAATGAGAAACTACTCAAAGCAGAAGGGAGTGAGCAAACAGTATCTAACATACTGCAGGATGAGTCATATATGCAGATATTGTTTGAGC
>MDTG01238506.1_pt1 | contig 56388 bp, 66 predicted proteins | sample 811421 | NCBI WGS metagenome assembly MDTG01 (sample SAMN05326645, study PRJNA326480) | marine metagenome | isolation source: seawater | place: Pacific Ocean: South East | collected 2011
ATCACCAGCGGCATCGGCGCGGCGCAGATCGGCTGGTACGGCACCGCCATGCTCTGCTACGTCACGCCCAAGGAACACCTCGGCCTGCCCGACCGCGACGATGTGAAGGTGGGCGTGGTCACCTACAAGCTCGCCGCCCACGCCGCCGACCTCGCCAAGGGGCACCCGGCGGCCAAGGTCCGCGACGATGCGCTCTCCAAGGCCCGCTTCGAATTCCGCTGGCGCGACCAGTTCAACCTGTCGCTCGACCCCGACACGGCCGAGCAGTACCACGACCAGACGCTGCCTGCGGAGGGCGCCAAGACCGCGCATTTCTGCTCGATGTGCGGGCCGAAATTCTGCTCGATGAAGATCACGCAGGAAGTGCGCGATTTCGCCGCCAGGCAGAACAGCGAAAGCTATCTTGCCAGCGAGGACCTGAAGGGCGAAAATACGCCCCAGCAGCGCGCCGAAAACGAGAAGGGCATGGAGACCATGAGCGAGGTCTACCGCGCCAAGGGCGAGCGGCTGTATTTGCCCGAAGGAGAGGCGAGTGATGGCTGATGAAAAGGTGAAGGGCCCCGCGTCCTATTTCCCCTCGATCGAGACAAAATACGGCAAGCCGATCGCGGAATGGCAGGCGCTGATCCGCGCGCGCCAACCGGCCAAGCACATGGAACTGGTGAGCTTCCTCAAGGCAGAGCACGGCATGGGCCACGGCCACGCCAACGCGCTGGTTGCGGCGACGCTGGCCGAGGGGTGACATGACCGGCGGCGATCTGCCGGGGGCGGGGGCCTGGCGGGCGCCGCGAGGTTGACTGACTACCTGATCTTCTTCGCCATCGTCCTCGGCGTGAATCTGCTGCCCGCCTTCGGGCCGCCGACCTGGTCGATCATCGCGCTCTATGCGTTCAACAGCGATCTCGGGCTCGCCCCGATGGTTGGCCTGGCCGCGCTGGCCGCGGCGACGGGGCGCTTCGTGCTCGGCCATGCGACCCGCGCGCTCGGCACCCGTTTCCTCTCGGCGAAGACCCACGCCAACCTCGCCGCCGCGCGCCGCGCGCTGGAAAAGCGACGCCGCAACAACCTGCTCGCGCTGGGCATCTTCGCGCTCTCGCCCCTCCCGTCGGCACAATTGTTCGAGGCGGCGGGGCTCGCCCGCCTGCCGCTGCTGCCCTTCACCGCGGCCTTTTTCGCCGGGCGCTTCGTCAGCTACACCATCTACGGCCTCACCGCGCAGACCATCCGCTCGACCAGCATGGGCGAGGTGCTGCGCGAGGAGTTCGCCAGCCCGCTGGGCATCGCGGTGCAGGTTGTCATGCTGGGCGGACTGGTGCTGTTGACGAAGATCGACTGGCGCAAGCACCTGGCGCGCTATGGCGAGGAGAACGGGGAGAATAGTGCGTGACCGACCAACCGGGCGATACGGACGCGGAAGCGATTCTGGACGACCCCGAGGCGCAGGAGCGGCGCGAGCGGCGTCGCCTGCCCGTCATCGGCCTGTGGCTGACCGCGTTCTATCTGGTGGGGCTGGTGGTCTATCTGGCCGTGCAGGGCCAGAACCCGGCGGAGCTCCGTTTGAACGAGCTGGGCGATTTTCTCGGCGGCGTCTCCAGCCCGATCGCCTTCCTGTGGCTGGTGCTCGGCTTCTTCCAGCAGAGCCGCGAGATCAGGCTGAGCAACAAGGCGCTCCACCTGCAGGCGCGCGAAATGCGGCGGAGTGTGGACGAGCATCGAAGGTTGGCGGGTGGAAAATCCCCTGAGTTGGAGAAATAGGTGTTAAGCTTCAATGCAGGTGGCAGAAACCCGCCACCTGCACCGTTCTCCCGTTACCTCGGGACAAGGATTGGCCACGCTTTCAGCCCGAAGGCTGAAGCGAGCAGCACCTCACCGGTTTTCGGACACTTCCGCGAAGCGCGGAAGATGTATCGATACCCGGGCGGCGCAGGAGGAAGCTTACGCTTACTCATAGCACACCTCATCGGGGCGATGTTAAGCTTGCCTACACCGTTATGGTATTATATGTGCGCCTTGCTACAGAATGCACTAGGTAGGCGAGCATTGCACCAGCGAGCCCGTTAACCTGGCGCAAACTCTTAAGCCCGAGCCCATGGCTCGGGCTTTTGATTCATTCCTCCTGTGTGGCCATCGCAATCACCACATTTGCGATTTTTTTCGCTTCCGAAGCGGTCATATCGAACGGAAGTCCTTGGATCCTCACAATTAGATTCTGTCTAAGTGGAATTGGAAGGATCGTGGCTGCTTCGAAGTGTGTATTTGCAGTTTTCTGCGGCGTGGCCTGCTGCCCGGCATCTTCTTCGCTCTTGGTTGCTGATTGCACTTGCTTTGAAGGCTGCTGTTTTGAGGCCTGTTGTTTTGCACTCTTTGTGGAACGCTTGTTAATTGATGGACGAAAGCCCAAGGGGTTTTCGAGGTAACGTGAGAAGTCTTCAAGTGCGGACGCGACACGACTCTTATAAGTCTTTAGACTTCCGGGCGTGTAGGTTCGGCCTTCCAGATTGCTGAAGCGCATCATGACATCGTCGAGGTTGATAGCAGTTACATCCGCAGCCTCCTCTCCATCCAAGATGCCTAAAACCTTCCCGAGAGCCGCTTTTCGTGCTCCCGCAGTCGCCTTGGTCAACAACCCTTTTTCGCTCTGGTAGTCTTGGAACTCCAAGATTGCCGTCACGTCACGCTTGCCGTTCATGGCCGAGTCCTCACTTTCAAATATAATATATCAAAAGCGAGCGTGGTTGTCAAGCGGGTTGTCAACATAGACAAAAATGCATCAACGTTGCTGACAGGCTCGGGTTGGACGAGAGTTTCGCCCTCACATGAACACACCGGCCCCATTCCTTGCGGTTCTCGCGACTCATCTTCTGCTGGCCCTTGGCCATATCGGTCCCAATAGGGGTGGAAATGCCCCACCGGGCACGATACGCCCATTCGGGCCGAAGCTTTGCATCAATTCGCAGGCCCCAGCGCGCGTGGAAGCGAGAATTGCGCGGAAGCGGCGCGTAGTGCGGCAATCGTTAGGCATTTGGCTCCGGCCATGCTAGACACTCCTCGCTGACGTCGAAATTTGCGACGGACTTCGGAATTTGCCTCGCCGCTTGCCATCAGAGCCACCAGCTCCGGCCCCGGCGTTAACCAGACGACGTTTTCCTTTCATCGGACGATTAGACGCACGGCCTTCGCGCAATACCGCGTGCGGGCAACCCTTCGCGCCGCCCGAAAAGCGCGGCGCGCGTTCTCGAAAGGAACACTTCATGGCCAAGACCGGCACCGTAAAATTCTTCAACGCCGACAAGGGCTACGGCTTCATCCAGCCCGACGACGGCTCGAACGACAGCTTCGTCCACATCACCGCCGTCCAGGCAGCGGGCATGCAGGGCCTCGATAAGGACCAGCGCCTCAACTACGATGTCGAGCAGGGCCGCAACGGCAAGGAAAGCGCGGTCAACCTGACTGCCGCCGACTAGGTTTCAAGGGCGTCGCGTTCGGTTCGAGCGCGGCGCCCTTTTTCTTTTCGGTTTTCCTTTTCGCCCCCGCACCCACAGGAGACACCCCATGGCCCAGTCCTACGAATTCTACTGCGCCCGCGCGCAGGAAGCCGCCGCTGCTGCCGAAGCCGCCGAGCTCGAACAGGTGCGCGAGCGCGAGTTGCGTGCCGAGAAGACCTGGCGCGGGCTGGCCGAACATGCGCGCGGCGTGGCCGAGGAACGCGCCAAGATCGTGCGCGACAAGGCCGAAGCCGCTGCGAGCGACGCTGCGGCCTGACGCCAGTCCCCCTGACGCTAACCCAGGCAGGCCAACAAAAAACCCGCCCCGGCGCGGGTGCCGGGGCGGGTTTCCATTTCCGGTCGGTCCGGCGGGCTACATGCTGCCTGCGCCGGTCATCGTATCGGACGTCGGGTCGATGTCGGCATCGGGCAGCTTGGCAAGCTGGCCCGAGCTCAGCGTGGTCTGCACGTCCACTTCGTCTCCATCGGGACGCGGCGAGACGTCGCGCAGCCGGAGCGTGACGTAGCGATCGCCTTCCAGCTCCACCAGCAGGCCGGTGACCGTGCGCATGGCGTTGCGCTCGACCAGCGCGATGTCGCCCAGCTCGTTGCCGTCGGCATCGACGAGGTCGGCTTCGAGCAGCTGCGCTTCGGTCATGCCGAGGATCTCTTCTTCGGGTGCGGCTTCGGCAGCGTCGGCCGCTGCCTGCGCCTCGATCGCGTCTTCGGTCCGCTCTGCTTCCTGCTCGGCGGCGGAGTCGCCGCACGCAGCCAGGATCGTGCTTCCGGCGAGCAGCAGCGCGAGGGCGGGTCTGGAAATCATCAAGTGTGTCCTCTCGTTTACGTGAACGGAATGAATGCCAAGGCCGGGTCATAGGTTCCGCAGTGCGGTATCGCAATGCGGTATCGCGATGCAGCATCCGGGGAGCGCTGCTTTCCTACTCCGGCGAAATCGTGTTTCGTGCCGCCGATGGCGATCCGGGAAGCGGGCTCGTCATCCGAATCGGCTTCCTGTGGCGGAATGGCCGCGAAAGGATGGCCGGGAGGTGAATGGCGCGCAGGTGAACGGCCCGAAGCGAATGGCCGCCAGGGGATGGGGCTTTTCGACCCTTGGACACTGTGTCAGGTGTGTCAGGCAGGCTGCCCTGCCGAACGGGAACCAAGGATTGCGGCTGGCGACTCCGTCCCTCTGCTAAGGATGGCCCTGTTAAGGATGGAACGGCCGCGGGTTTCGGGCCGTTTGTCAGCCACACCCGGTCGGCACGACCGGGCAAACGAAGGAGACTGCCATGTCCCGCACCCTCATTCCCCTTGCCATTATCGGCGGCGCGGCCGCCCTTGCATCCTGCGCGCCGGTGCCCGAACCGGGGCCGGAGACGATCGCCGGGCTCGACACCAGCGACCAGTGCTTCTTCACCCGCACGGTCAACGGCTTTTCGGATGCGCCCGATGCACCCGATGGCGACGAGCGGATTTTCGTCGATACCGGCCCGAACGAGAAGTTCGTGCTCGAACCCGTCGGCACCTGCTTCGACATCGATTTCGCGCGCCGTATCGCGATCGACGAACGTTCCGGGTCGAGCCTTTGCACCGGCGAAACCACCAATATCGTCGTCCCCTCCTCGACCATGGGGCCGCAACGCTGCCTCGTGCGGGTCGTGGGCCGGGTAGCGGATTAGGGTTTTCGCGCGGGAGGATCGTCCGGCGGGACTACCTGCTTTGGGGCAATCGGCCCGCCGGGCCGGAACGGCGGGCTTTGGGCAGGTATTGATGAGGTAACCGGCGCGGCCGCAACGGCTGCGCAGGTTCGCACAACCTTTCAAACAGTCCCAAGGACGACAACCCGATGAAAAAGCTCGCAATCACGCTCGCCTCGGTCGCCGCGCTCTCGCTCGGTGCCTGTGCCGAAACCGAGACCACCGAAGAAGACACCGCGACGATGGACGAGATGTCCGCCGACCAGATGGCCCTCGACGACACGGCCAGCGGCACCATCGTCGAAGTCGCGCAGGGCAACCCCGATTTCTCGACCCTGGTCGCTGCGGTGACCGCTGCCGATCTGGGCGAAACCCTCTCGGGAGGCGACTATACCGTGTTCGCGCCGACCAATGCCGCGTTCGACAAGCTGCCCGACGGCACGGTCGAAACGCTGACCACCGAGGATACCGACCAGCTGGGCAGCATCCTCACCTACCACGTGGTCGAGGGCGAAACGATGGCCGCCGCGCTGACGCAGGCGATCGAGGGCGGGGGCGAGGAGGGCTACGTGCTCACCACGGTCAACGGCGCGCAGCTGACCGCGATGATGGACGGCGGCAATGTCGTGCTGCGCGATGCGGCGGGCAATACCGCGACCGTGACGCAGACCGATATCGACGCTTCGAACGGCGTGATCCACGTGATCGATACCGTGCTGATGCCCGGATAAGACCGGCATCCTTGGCAACGCGAAAGGGCTCCCGCGAGGGAGCCCTTTTCATGCGTGCCAGGTGTCGGGAACGGGGCGCCCTGCCGCGCTCAGCGCGCCATGCCGCTGGTGTCCTGCACCACGGGGCGGGAGACGAACTCGACCTCGGGCTCGGCCACCTTCTCCGGACGCTCGCGCTCGAGCGGTTGCCGGGTGGAGGGGCGCGGCGGCGCCTTGCGGGGCCGCTCGCTCAGCTGCGAGGCTTCCCAGCGGCGCTGCTCCGCTTCCGCCGCGTCGAAGTCGAAGGCCGCGCTGTCGTCCTCGACGTAGTATGTCCGTGCGTAACGATCCTGGCTGTAGAGCCCGCGTTCGCGCAGCTCTGCCACCTCGACCGTGCGATCCCTCGTTTCGAGAGGGTAGTGGTTCGCGCCGAGCGCACGGCTTCGCGTGTCGTCGAAATCGATACCGCTGCCGGCGGGAACACTCGGCGAATCGTGGATCTTGCGCGGAGTCGTGTCGATCGCCGCGCCGGCAACAGCGCCACCGATTGCAACGACTGCAACGGCACCCATGAACCAGGGCAGGACGCGCATGATGTTGAACTCCTTGGCTGAATCCTCTTGCCTGTTCCAACTTCCGGCACGCGCCGGATGTTCCCGAACCCGAGGACCGCGGGCCTCGTCGCTTTCGCAGCGGTACGTCTCGCGGTAAGGAGCGCGGTCACGAAGTTAAGCATCAAACCCAGCCGAAGGAAAGCACATGCGCCTGCTGTTGATCGCCGCCCCCCTCCTGCTCGTCGCATGCCAGACGGAGAATACCTCGGGCGCGCCGGGCACCTCGCCCGAGGGCTTCACCGGCATCGGCGAGGAGGAAACGGTCAACTTCACCGGCACCGAACCCTTCTGGGGCGGATCGGTCACCGGGACCGACCTGACCTACCGGCACCCGGAGAACATCGAGGGCACGAGAATTTCCGTTAAGCGCTTCACCGGGCAGGGCGGGCTCGGATATTCGGGCACGCTGGAGGGCGCGGCTTTCGACATGACGATCACGCCGGGCGCCTGTTCGGACGGTATGAGCGACCGGACCTACCCTTTTACGGTCACCCTCAAACTCGGCGAGGAGACCCGCCGTGGCTGCGCGTGGACCGAGGCCGAGCCGTTCGAGGGGCCCGAGGCGCCCTGATTCAGCCTTAGCTGTGGGTGTCGGCCACGCCCGCCCGCTCGAGCTCGGGGCCGAGGCGCCCGCCGAGCCACAGGAAGAACATGCGGAAATCCGCCACCAGGCTCCACAGAGGATAGGTGAAGGTTGCGGGCCGGTTCCGCTCGACCCGGAAATGCGCGATCCAGGCGAAGAAATAACCCGCGACCGGCAGGGCGACGAGCAGCCACCAGGTCCGCGTCGCCACGGCCACGATGGCCAGCGCGATCACCAGCGCGGTGCCGACATAATGGAGCCTGCGGGTCGCGGGGCGGCTGTGTTCGCGCAGGTAGAAGGGCCAGAAATCCCGAAAGGTCGTGTAGGCGCGCTCTGCCATTCCTCCTGTCTCCTCTTTCCTCTCCGTGTCCGACGCCGACCTGCCCCGAAGCGGGGCAATGCAGGTCGATCTCTGGAACAGGTCGCGATCATGGCCGTTCAGCCAGTCAACGTTAACTCCCAGCCATGATACGGCTGATTCAACTGGATTTCCATGGCCGACCGTCCTGAGGTACATAACCAGGCTGGCACGAGCGATCCGCAGGCGCGCCCGCGCCGCGACATGAAGGACGTGGAGCAGGAGGATCGTTTCTCCGACACGTCCGGCGTGTTGTTCGAGCAGGCGATGGCGCAAACCCGCATGGCGGTGTGCCTGAGCGATCCTACCCAGCCCGACCTGCCGATCGTCTTCGCCAATCGCGCCTTCCGCCGGCTGACCGGCTACGAGGAAGACGAAGTCCTCGGCCGCAATTGCCGCTTTCTGCAAGGCCCCAAGACCGATCGCGAAGCGGTTGCGCGCGTGCGCGAGGCGATTGAGAACGAAGACGTCCTGGTGATCGAGCTGCTCAATTACCGCAAGGACGGCACGCCTTTCTGGAACGCCCTGCACCTCGGCCCGATCTACGATTCGCAAGGCAAGCTGATCTATTTCTTCGGCAGCCAGTGGGATGTGTCCGATGTCCGCGCCGCGCGGGCCGAAGAACGTCACGCACGCGAGATGGCGCGCGAGCTGTCGCATCGGATGAAGAATATGTTCTCGGTCATTTCCGGCATCGTCAACGTGATGGGCCGGGTGCGCGGGATCGAGGACGCGACGGGCGAGATCAACAGCCGTATCCAGGCGCTGGGCGGGCGTACGAGACGACGCTGGACGAAGCGTCTGTCGGCGTGATCGACCTGGGGCCCGCGGTGAAAGCGATCCTCCAGCCCTATGCGGAGGGTGAACAGCTGAAATTTCTCGGTAATGGCGTACAAGTGCCGTTTTCGGCCATGTCTCTCATCGGGCTTGTGCTGCACGAACTGGCGGGCAATGCCACCCGCTTCGGCGCTTGGGCAGGGGAGGGCAAAGGACAGGTGAGGCTGGACTGGCAGCGTGATGGGGGCAACGTGGTGCTGACCTGGATCGAAACAGGCGGCCCCCGGGTGGATGGTCCGCCGGAGGACACCGGGCCGGGCGCGGTTATCATGGACCGTATGGTCGCGGCCGCGCGCGGCACGATCGAAAGGGACTGGAAGCCCGAAGGCCTGCATGCCGTCCTCACCGTGCCGATCGAGGGAGGCGGGGCATGAACGCAGATTGCCGGATCCTTCTGCTGGACGACGAGCCCCTGATCCTCATGGACCTCGAGTTTGCGGCCGAAGACAAGGATTGCCTGCCGCTGACGGCGACCAATGTGCGCGAAGCAATGGAGCACATCGAAGCCCAGGGCGGCGTATCCTGCGCCGTGCTCGACGTGACGCTGCGCGATGGCGAGACCTGCATCCCGGTCGCGCGCGAGCTGGAGCGGCGCTCGATTCCCTACCTTCTCCATTCGGGCGATCTCAACCGGCAGGAAGGGACGCTCGCGGCGCTCGATGCCGAATTGATCGCCAAGCCCGCGTGTTCGCGCCGGGTGGTCGAAACCGCGCTGGCGCTGGCCCGGACGCCGGATGCAGCGGCCCGGCCTAACTAGGGTGCAAGCCTAGAACAGGCCCGGGATCTGGTACTGGGCCGCGCTGGGCGTCCGCGCCTGCAGCGTATCGATCCGCTGTTCGCCGCGCGGGCGTTGCTGCGTCCCGTCGATCTTGCCGCTGATCGCGCTGCAGGCACCGCCGCGCAGGAAGGTCAGCGCCGTCGCGGTCGAATCCTCGCTTGTAGAGCCCATCTGGTCCAGGAAGTCGTCCGCGGCTGCGCAGGTCTGCGGATAGACCTCGGCCAAGCCGTTGTAATAGTCGCCGCCTCCCGCTGCGTTGACCGTGCGGAAGGCGAGCACCCGCAGGCGATCGTCGCACTCGCTCCGGTCCCGCGCGATCTGGCCCGACGGCTTGCCGAAGGTATCGCTGCCCACCAGTGCGGTGTTGTTGCCGAGATAGGGAATGAAGGCATTGCCGACCAGCTCGCTTGCCGAAGCGGTCGATCCGGTGCCGATCAGCGCGATCTTGGTTGCAGCGATTGCTGCGGACCGGCCCTCGAAGCGCTCGGTCTCGTTGTTGCTGGCCAGCGAATCGCGGAAGATGGTCTCGCTATAGACCTGCCCGACCTTGTCCGCGCCGAGCAGATCGCCGAGCAATTCGGCGACCGAGACCAGACCGCCGCCATTATAGCGGAAATCGAGGATCACCTGCGTGATGCCCTGCTGGCGAAAGCCGTTCACCGCGGCCTCCAGCTGCGGGCCGGCATCCTGCACGATGAAGGTACGCAGGTTGATGTAACCGACCTTGGTGCCGTTATTGTCGATCACCTGCGCGCCGTAGCGATCCGAAATCGGATCGAGCGAATATTCGGATTTGACCACCGTCACCGTGCTCTGCGCCCCGCTCGGCTGACGGATGGTGAAGGTCCGCTGGACGCCCGGCTCGCTTGGCCCGAGCGCATCGCTGAACGCGCCCGGCCCGCCCGAGGCGAGCAGGCTGGCCGTGCTGGTCCCGTTGACCGAGAGAATCTCCGTCCCCCGGTCGAAGCCCTGCGGGAAGGCGGGTGCATTCTCGAAGGCTTCCAGCACGAAGACGCGACCGTTTGCGGTGTCGTAGCCGAGCCGGATGCCGAACCCGGCAGACGAGCCCGAATTGATCAGCTCGTTCTCTTCCTGGATCGAGGTGATGTAGGTGAAATAGCGGTCGCGCCCCTGCGCGCGGGCCGGTGCCACCAGCGCGTCGATATAGCCCTGTACCGTGTTGTAGTTCGCCGGGTTCACGCTGGTGTCGAGCAGGTTGGGAAACAGGTAGTAGGTCCGCAGCTGGTCGAGCACCCAGGCCTTCCGGTCGGCGAGCGAGCAGGCGGTGTTCCCGCCCGATCCGCCACCGCCACCGCCACCGCCACCGCCGGTAGACGGGGCGCCGCCCCCGTCGCTACCGCAAGCCGCAAGCGCGCCTGCGAGAATGAGCGAAAGCGAAATACGCGCGATAGACATGGCCAGAAGCTCCCCCGCAAACCAATGACCTGCAACCTATTGTGGCAATCCGTCGCTTGTCCATCGGTAATCGCGCGAGGGGGCGGTGCCCTTACATCGCGCGCCGCAAACGCCTAGCACGTCGCCAGACAAGGAGATTCGACGAAATGACCGACTGGCTTCCCGCCATTCTACCCGCATCCTGCCCCGCCAATGCCGGGCTCGCCATCGCCCGCCTCGCCTCGCGCGAGGCGATCGGCAAGGGTGGCTTCACTCTTTCCAGCCCCGCCTTCGGGCAGGGCGAGGAACTCGATCCGTGCTTCACCGCAGACGAGGAAGACGCGGTCGCGCCGCCGATGGAATGGACCGCGCCGCCCAAGATGGCCGAGGAAATGGTCCTGGTGGTCGAGGATGCGAGCACCGAAGAGCCGACCTGCCACTGGCTCGTGTGGGGCCTGACGCCCCAGCACGGCAAGCTGCTGGAGGGCGAGGCCCCGCCACGCACGGGCAAGAACGATCAGGGCAATTCGGACTGGCTGCTGCCCAGGGTCGATCCCGAGGGCAAGCCGCATTGCTTCGTCTTCCAGCTCTTCGCGCTCGACCTGCCGATCGCGCTGATGCCGGGCGCGGGCAAGGCGGAGCTGTTCGCGGCCATGGAAGGCCACGTCATCGCCGCCAGCGTTCTGACCGCGACCTATAGCGGAGAGGACGAGGAGGATTTCCTCGATGCGGGAGACGACGAGAGCTAGGCGCGCCGTTTCGGCTCGCGGTGGGCGAAGGGCCAGTCGGTCACCCGGCCGGCCCACAGCGCGGCCCAGATGATGACCGGCTGTGCGATCATCCGGGGCCCATGGTAGACGAGGCCGAGCCCGGTGCCCGTGCCCAGATCGTCGATCATGTGCTGGATATTGGCGGGCCACACGCACAGCGCATAAAGCGCAAGTCCGATGGCGGCGGAGTGTCTCAGCCTCGGCGAAAACCCCTGCGCGAGGCCGATCGCGCCGAGGATTTCGGCCACGCCGGTCCAGAACACGACCGCTTCGGGGAAGGGCACGAAGCCCGGCATGATCGCGAGGAAAGGCGCCGGCGCGGCGATATGGATCACGCCCGCCGCCAGATAGGCGAGCGCGAGAAACCAGCGGGTGAGCGTGCGTGCCATTTTCCTGTGCAGGGGAGCAATCAGGCCCGCTTGGGGGCCCAGCCGGGCGAGGCCAGCTCGAACCCCTCGAACTCGAAACCCGGCGCGACGATGCAGCTGACGAACACATAGCCTGCCGGGCCGGGGAGCGGTGTCGCCGCTTGCCACTGGCCCTGCGGCACCACGCCCTGCCACAGGCGGACCGGCCCCTCGCTGTCGCCGAGCACCATGGTCTCGACCGCGGCGTCCTCGCTCTCGGCCACCCGCAGGGCTAGCGGATCGCCCGCATGCCACAGCCACAACTCGTCGGCATCGACCCGGTGCCAGTGCGAGCTCTGGTCCGCTTCGAGCAGGAAATGGATCATCGTGGCGGTCGCACGACCCTCGCGCTCCGGCCCTCGCCATGTTTCGCGATACCAGCCGCCCTCGGGATGGGGCTGCAGCCCGTGCGCTTCGATCAGCTTCTTGGCTTCGGTCATCGTCTGTGCTGCTTCCCTTTTGCTGGCGCGGCATTATGCCTAGCCGCGAAGATGCCGGGGAGTCACCACATGCTGCGCCGTTTCGCCACTGCTACCGCCTGCCTCGCCCTGCTGGGTACGCCGCTCGCTGCCCAATCGCCCGAGGAGGTCGCGCAGGCCGCGCTCGACGCGGCGCCGGTATGGGACGGGCACAATGATGTGCCGATCCAGCTGCGCAGCCGCGCCGGCAACCAGATCGGCGATTTCGACTTCGAGCATACCGGGCACACCAGGACCGATACCCGTAGCGCGATGCATACCGACATCGCGCGGCTTCGGGCGGGCAAGGTCGGTGCGCAATGGTGGTCGGTCTACGTGCCCGCTTCTCTGTCCGAGCCCGAGGCGGTGCAGATGACGATGGAGCAGATCGACGTCACCAAGCGGCTGATCGCGCGCTATCCGCAGGACATGACGCTCGCGCTGAGCGCCGACGATGTCGAGGCAGCGCGGGCAGAAGGCAAGATCGCCGGGCTGCTCGGCATGGAAGGGGGCCATTCGATCGGATCGAGCCTCGCCGTTCTGCGCCAGATGTATGCGCTCGGCGCGCGCTACATGACGCTCACCCACAACGCCAACACGCCCTGGGCCGACAGCTCGACCGACGATCCCGAACATGACGGGCTGACCGCCTTCGGCAAGGATCTGGTGCGCGAGATGAACCGGATCGGCATGGTGGTGGACCTGAGCCATGTCTCAGAGAAGACGATGATGGACGCGCTCGACGTGGCGCGCGCTCCGGTCATCTTCAGCCATTCCTCGGCCCGCGCGATCAACGGCCATGCCCGCAACGTGCCCGACGCAGTGCTGCGGCGCCTGCGCGAGAATGGCGGGATCATCATGGTGACGGCGGTCCCCGGCTTCCTGAGCGAGGATGCGCGCGTGTGGAACGCCAATCGCGACGCAGAGGAAGCGCGGCTGCAGGCACTGTGGCAGGGGCAGCCTGAGGCCGTCGAAGCGGGCCTGAAGGCGTGGGACGAGGCGAACCCCTATCCCCCGGCCGATATTGCCGACATGGCCGATCATATCGACCATGTGCGAAAGGTGGCGGGGATCGACGCGATCGGGATCGGCGGCGACTATGACGGTATCCCCTTCGCGCCCGAGGGGCTGGAGGATGTCTCGACCTATCCCGCGCTGTTCACCGAGCTGGCGCGGCGCGGCTATAGCCAGGGCGATCTCGAAAAGATCAGCTTTCGCAACATGATGCGGGTGATGCGCGCGGTCGAGGCGACCAGCGCGGCGATGGCCGGTGTGCCGCCTTACGAATATCCCGCGGGCGAGGAGCGCTAGGGCGCGCCTCGGCCGCGTGGCCTAGTCGTCATCGTCGGCGGTTTCGGGCAGGCCCTCGCGGTCGGTCGAGGCCATTTCCTCCAGCTCGTCCTCGGTCATGCTTTCGTACATGCCGATAGAGGCGCCCTGCAGGTCCGACTTGTTGGTCTCGCCCCGCTTGGCCGAAAGCGCGGCGCCTGCCGCCTGCTGCTGCTGTTTCGATTTCGCCTTGGGCATCGTTCTCTCCTCGGGGGCACGCCATCAGGCGTGCGCCGTCAAGTGTCTCGGGCCTCGATCTCGGAGCCGAGCTTGAGCACCTCGTCCCCGTCCTCCTGCCTGATGAGGTAGGCCGGGTTGTCTTCGGTGCCCTGGCGGATGATCTCGCTGCCCTTGAGGGTGCGGGTCACCTCGCGCTCGAACCGTTCCCGGATCTGCCCTTCCGCGGTTCCCGTGCCCCAGTCCCACCGGACGTGCTGGCCGCTCTGGAAACTGTTCGGATTGCTCACGAAAAGGGCTCCCGGGCCGAAATCAGTTCTCCTCGGGGTCAACCGCCGGATCGGCGGCAGGTTCCTCGCCGAAGCCTTCGTCGCCAAGGTCCTGCTCGAGCACGACGCCGTCGGTGTCGTCGCCTTCGTCCTCGCTGGCGGCTTCCATGGTGCCTGCGACGGTCGCCTCTTCCTCGGCATCGCCCTGCGTCAGCGCGGGAACGATCCAGATGAGCGAGAGGGCGATGATCGCGAGGATCAGGCCGATACCGAGCACCCAGCGCACCACGCCTTCCTTGCTGCCGCCGGTCACACGTTCTTCGTCGATATGGATTTCGCCGTTGTTCTTGTCGGTCATGTTCTTTCCTTTCCCGTCCACCGCGCCCAACAAACGGCCTGTCTGCAACGCGGTTCCGCCAGCCGGGGCGCGAGCCGGGTTATCAGTCGCGCAACAGCTCGTTTATGCCGGTCTTCTCCCGCGTACGCGCATCGACCGTCTTGACGATCACCGCACATGCCAAGGACGGGCCGCCATTCGCCGCAGGCATGGAGCCGGGCACGACCACCGAGTAGGGCGGGATTTCACCGCGCAGAACCTCGCCGGTTTCGCGAACCACGATCTTGGTCGACTGGGTGATGAAAACGCCCATCGCGACGACGCTGCCTTCGCCCACAATCACGCCCTCGACGATTTCGGAGCGCGCGCCGATGAAGCAGTTGTCGCCGATGATGGTCGGGTTGGCCTGCAGCGGTTCGAGCACGCCGCCGATCCCGGCACCGGCGGAGATGTGGCAGCCCTTGCCGATCTGCGCGCAGCTTCCCACGCTCGCCCAGGTATCGAGCATGGTGCCTTCGCCCACATAGGCGCCGATATTGGTGAAGCTGGGCATCAGCACGCAGTTTCTTCCGATGAAGCTGCCGCGCCGGGCGATCGCCCCGGGCACGACGCGGAAACCCGCCTCGCGGAAGCGGGCTTCGTCCCACCCGGTGAACTTGCTCGGCACCTTGTCGAAGGCGGGTGCGCCGACCGCGCCATCCATTACGACATTGTCGGACAGGCGGAAGGACAGCAGCACCGCCTTCTTGAGCCACTGGTGGACCGTCCAGCCGCCGTTCCCGTCGGGTTCGGCGACACGCGCGCTGCCATCGTCGAGCCGGGCGATCGCGCTCTCGACCGCATCGCGCAGGGCTGCATCGCCGGTATCGAGGCTGTCGCGATTGTCCCACGCCTGCTCGATCACCTGCCGTTGGTCGTCACTCATGTCCGCTCGTTCCCCAAGAATGATTGCCGCTGTCGCCGGTCATCGACGGCGAGCGCGCGGTGCTAGCCGCCACTCGCGCCGATCTCAAGCGCGCCCGGTCAGTCCATTCCGGCGCGCTTGGCGAAGCCGTAGGCTGTCTCGACCAGCGGGCGCACACGTTCGCTCATCTGCCTGGCGTGGGCCGAGGATGCCGTGCCGTCGATCACGCGCTTCTTGATGCCCTGAATGATGCCGGCGAACTTGAACAGGTTGAACGCGAAGTACCAGTCCATCGGCGGCACGGGATAGCCGGTGCGCTCGACATAGCGCTGCGTCACCTCTTCGGCCGAGGGGATGCCGAGCTTTTCGATGTCGACCCCGCCCAGGCCCGCGCGGCCATCGGACGGATTGTGCCAGTTGAGCACGAAGTAGCTGAAATCCGCGATCGGATCGCCCAGCGTGGACAGTTCCCAGTCGAGCACGGCGGCAACCGAGTTGGCGTCCGACCGGAAGATCATGTTGTCGAGCCGGTAGTCGCCATGGACGATGCCGCTCGCGTGCTGTTCGGGCACGGTCTCGGGCAGCCACGCGATCAGCGCTTCCATCTCCGGTATCTCTTCGGTTTCGGAGAGCTTGTATTGCTTGGTCCAGCGGGCGATCTGGCGTGCGCAGTAATCCTGCGGCTTGCCGTAATCGCCGAGGCCGATCTTCTGCGGATCGGTGGTGTGCAGATCGGCGAGCGTATCGACCATCGCATGATAGATCTCGCGGCGCTCCTCCGGCGAGGAATCGGGCAGCGAGCCGTTCCACAGGTTGCGCCCCTGGATCAGTTCCATGACGAAGAACTTGGAGCCGATGACCTCGGTTTCCTCGCACAGGCCGAAGGTGCGCGGCACGGGAAAGCCCGTGGGGCCGAGAGCGCTCATCACGGTGTATTCGCGATCGACCGCGTGGGCGGAGGGCAGCAGCTTGCCGAAGGGCTGGCGGCGCAGCACGTAGTTGCGGTTGCCGGTTTCGACCTTGTAGGTCGGGTTGGATTGCCCGCCCTTGAATTTCGAAAGTGCAATCGGCCCTTCGAAATCGTCGACATTCGCTTCGAACCAGGCGGTCAGCGCCGCTTCGTCCAGCTTGTCGGCCTCGGGCACGTCGATCGTGCCGACCATTTCCTTTTCGTAGTCGATCTTCGCCATCAGTCGAACATCACAATGCTGCGCGCAGAGTGCCCCTCTCTCAATTTGTCGAAGCCCGCGTTGATGTCTTCCAGCCCGATCCGCTCGGCGATGATCGTGTCGAGGTCGAGCAGGCCGCGCATGTAGAAATCGACCAGCCGCGGCAGGTCGACCGGGAAGTGATTCATCCCCATGATCGCGCCCATCAGCTTTTTCCCGCCGAGCAGGTCCATCGCGCCGAGGCCCACCTTGCAGTCGAGCGGCATCATGCCGAGGATCACGGCGGTGCCGCCGCGCCGCAGGCAGGCGACCGCGAGGTCCGCCGAGGCCTGCCGGCCGACCGCCTCGATCCCGTAATGCACGCCGCCGCCGGACAGCTTGACGATCTGCGTTGCCGCGTCCTCGGCCAGCGCGTCGATCGTGTGCGTCGCGCCCAGCGTTTCGGCCAGCGCGCGCTTTTCGGGCAGCGGATCGGCGGCGATGATCATGCCCGCGCCCGCGATCTTCGCGGCGTTGATCGCGGCGAGGCCTACGCCGCCGCAACCGATCACCGCCACGGTTTCACCGGGCGTCAGCTTCACCGTATTGAAGATCGTGCCCGCGCCGGTCGTCACCGCACAGCCGATCACCGCCGCGCGATCGAGCGGCATGTCCTTGTCGATGGCGACGCAGGCATGTTCGTGGATCAGCATCTGTTCGGCGAATGCCGACAGGTTGAGCAGCTGCTGGACCGGCTCACCGTTGCGGGACAGACGCGGCGCTGCATCCTTGGCGCGGCGCGTGCCCTGGCCGAGGCACAGCGCCATGCGGCCCGTGACGCAGAATTCGCACTGGCCGCAGAAGGCGCTGAGGCAGGTGACTACGTGGTCGCCCGGCTTCACCATCGTCACTTCGCTGCCCACGGCGCGGACAACGCCCGCCGCCTCGTGCCCCGGGATCAGCGGGAGGGCGTGCGGGTACTTGCCGTCGATGAAGTGCAGGTCCGAATGGCACAGGCCGCAGGCCTTCGTGTCGATCAGCACTTCGTGCGGCGCGGGATCGGCGACGTCGATCTCGCCGATCACCATCGGTTCGCCGGGTTTTTCGAGAATGGCTGCTTTGGTCATTTGTCCTCCATCCCCTCCCGCCTGCGGGAGGGGCAGCGGGACTTGGGCTTGTCCCGCAATTCCTAGTCGCGCAACGGGGTGGGCGCTCACCAATGCCCACTCCGTTCCGGGGCCCACCCCCGGGCCCCTCCCGCAAGCGGGAGGGGAGAGATTGCTATCGCGTGGCCCCCATATCGCCGGAGCTGTACGAAGCGGCGCTGCCCGCGCTGGCGGACATCGCGTTGGATCCCTTGAGGCTCGCCACCATCTCGTCCTCGCCGGGCACGTGGCGGGCAAATTCCATCCGTGCGATCGAGCGGGCGTGAACCTCGTCCGGGCCGTCCGCCAGCCGCAGCGTGCGCTGGTGGGCATAGGCCTTGGCAAGGCCGAAATCGTTCGACACGCCCGCGCCGCCATGCGCCTGGATCGCATCGTCGATGATCCGCAGCGCCATGTTGGGAGCGGCAACCTTGATCATCGCGATCTCCTGCTTGGCGGCCTTGTTGCCGACCTTGTCCATCATGTCGGCGGCCTTGAGGCAGAGAAGCCGCGTCATCTCGATATCGATCCGGGCCTGTGCCACGCGCTGTTCCCAGATCGAATGCTTGTAGACGGGCTTACCGAAGGCTTCGCGCGCCTGCAGCCGCTTGCACATCTTCTCCAGCGCTTCTTCCGCGACGCCGATCGTGCGCATGCAGTGGTGGATTCGGCCCGGACCGAGGCGGCCCTGTGCGATCTCGAACCCGCGGCCTTCGCCCAGCAGCATGTTGGAGGCCGGCACGCGCACGTTCTTGAGCGTGATTTCCATGTGGCCGTGCGGCGCATCGTCGTAGCCGAACACCGGCAGGTAACGGTCGATCGTCACGCCTTCGGCATCGAGCGGCATGAGGATCATCGACTGCTGCTGGTGGCGCTGCGCAGAGGTGTCGCTCTTGCCCATCACAATGGCGACCTTGCAGCGCGGATCGCCCGCACCGCTCGACCACCACTTGCGCCCGTTGATGACGTATTCGTCGCCTTCGCGGATGATGGAGGTTTCGATGTTGGTCGCGTCCGAGCTGGCGACCTGCGGTTCGGTCATCAGGAAGGCGCTGCGGATTTCACCGGCCATCAGCGGGGCAAGCCACTGGTCCTTCTGCTCACGCGTGCCGTAGCGGTGGAGCACTTCCATATTGCCGGTATCGGGGGCGGAGCAATTCATCGTCTCGCTGGCGAAGCCGATCCGGCCCAGTTCCTCGGCGACCATCGCGTATTCGAGGTTGCTGAGGCCCGGCCCTTCGAATTCGAAGCTTTCATCGACATGATGGTGGCTGTCGTTGCGCGGCGGCATGAAGAGGTTCCACAGGCCCTTGGCCTTGGCCTTTTCCTTCAGCTCCTCGACGACCGGGATAACCTTCCACCGATCGCCCTCGGCATCCTGCTGCTGGTAGGTGGGCACGGCTGGGCGGACCTCGTTCTGCACGAAGTCGCGCACGCGGTCGCGCCAGTGGGTTTGCCGTTCTGTGGGTTCGAAATCCATGGTTTTGGCCTCTCTTTGATCGTCGGTTCGGTCTGTATTTTGAAACGTTCGTGGCAGAGCGGCGCGCACGCGCCAACCCCGTTCCGAGGGGTCAGGGGGGCAGCACCTCGCCTTCCGGGTCGCCCCGCGCCGCCTCGTCGAGCAGGGCAAGCCGCGCCTCGTGGCTTTCGCGGGTAATCGGGAACCGCGCGAGCCAGTAGGCGGCTATCAGCGCGAGGATCAGCGATACCCCTGCGTAAAGAAGGATCATCGGGCTCAGCACGTCCATCCCCACTTCGCCCGCCTTGGCCCTCGCCGGCATCTGGGCCAGCGCGATGATCTGGCCCGAGATGAAGATCCCGGCCCCGGTCGCGCATTTCTGGACCAGCCAGTTGCCCGCGTAGAACTTGCCCTCGGCACGCGCCCCGGTGCGCTCCTCGTACAGTTCGATAATCTCCGCCACCATGGAGGATGCGGAGATCATCGAGACGATGCCCGATGCATTGGCGAAGACGAGGAAGAGGTAGAACAGCATGGTCGAGCCGAGCGTGCCGACCTGCGGCCAGGCACCCAGCAGGAACAGGAAATAGGGGGCGAAGCCCAGCGCAAAGGCCGCCAGCGCGCCGCCGGCTGCGGTATAGGCCTTGCCGAAACGGCGGTGCAGCGGGCTAACCACGATGAACATCAGCACCGCGCTGAGGAACAGCACCAGCGGATAGGCGGTCAGCCCCGTCAGCGCGAAAGGCAGGCCGGGGATGTCGACCTGATCGAGCTGCCAGACGAAGACGTTGAGGTAGTTGGAGATCGAGAAGGTCGTCCCCTGGCTGATATAGGCCGCCATCGCCCCTGCGGCGAAGATCAGGAAGGCCTTTTCGCTGAACGCATCGGCGATCTCCGAAAAGGCGTCGCGCCAGCGGAATGGCGGCGGGCGCTTCGCCGGCGGAAGGGCGACCAGCCGGTGCAGTCCCAGCGCCGAGCCGACGACCGAAATGGCCATGATGAGCGCGCCCGCGATCCCGAAGCCGAAATAGCCGTCCGCCTCCAGAATGCCGTCCGGCCCGCTCAGGAAAACGGTGTAGGCGAGCACCATCATCAGGATGCCGCCAGCCCAGCCCATCAGGTAGCGATAGCGGAACAGTGTGGTCCGCTCGTCATAGTCGGCGGTGATCTCGGGCAGCAGGCTCACCTGCGGCACCTCGCAGGCCGACAGCAGCACGCGCACGCCCACCGCGATGCCCAGCAGGCCGAGGAAGCTGGGGGCCTCGCCGCCCGGGGGCGACCACAGCACGATCCACATGATCGCAAGCGGCCACGGCGCGACATAGAGCCAAGGGAGGCGGCGGCCCCAGCGGGTATAGGTCCGGTCCGAGAAATAGCCGATCAGCGGATCGAACACCGCGTCGACCACCAGCGCCAGCATCAGCGCAAGGCCCACCAGCCCGGCGTCCATCCCCAGCACCTGATTGTAGAAGATCAGCAGGAAGAAGGAAAAGCCGTTGTCCTTCACGCCGAAGGCCATTGCGCCAAGCCCCTGGGTCAGCCGCAGGCGGATCGGCAGCGGGCCTTGGGTGAAAGCCATGGTGTGAAAATCTCTCCCGGCGGCGCTTCTCTGGCCGCGTCTTACGTACACGTAACACTAGGGGTTGTGTCGTTGCGTGCAAGCGCAATCGCCCTGCCGCTACGGCATACCCGTTTTACGAATGTGCGCTTGCAGCAGGGGCTCGCTTGCCTTTACGTAGGCGTCAGCAAAAGCATCGACGGCGAGAGTCTACAACCGCTCCGCCGCGGACCGAGGAGAGAGATACATGTCCGATCTGGAGCAATTCCGCGCGGAAACGCGCAGCTGGCTCGAAGCCAACTGCCCGCCCGAAATGCGTGAGCCCGTCGAGGACGAGAACGACGTATACTGGGGCGGACGCAACGCCACCTTCAAGAACGACGCGCAGAAGGCGTGGTTCGAAGCCTGCCGCGACAAGGGCTACACCGTGCCCATGTGGCCGAAGGAATACGGCGGGGCAGGGCTCTCGGCCCCCGAAGCCAAGGTCCTGCGCGAGGAAATGGCGCGCATCAATGCACGCCCGCCGCTCAGCTCCTTCGGCATCTGGATGCTCGGCCCGGCGCTGCTGCACTTCGGCACCGAGGGACAGAAGCTGAAATTCCTCAACGAAATCGCACGCGGCGAGATTCGCTGGTGCCAGGGCTATAGCGAGCCAGGCAGCGGATCGGACCTCGTCTCGATGCAGACCTATGGCGAGGACAAGGGCGACCACTGGATCGTCAATGGCCAGAAGATCTGGACCTCCTACGCCGACGAAGCCGACTGGATTTTCTGCCTCGTCCGCACCGACAAGGAGAACAAGTACCAGGGCATCACCTTCATGCTGTTCGACATGACGAACGATGGGGTGAGCACCCAGCCGATCAAGCTGATCAGCGGCAACAGCCCGTTCTGCGAAACATTCATGGACGATGTGAAGGTGCCCAAGTCCTACGGCGAGGACATCCCGGCCTATGTCGGCGAGATCAATCGCGGGTGGGATGTCGCCAAGTATCTCCTCGGCCACGAGCGCGAGATGATCTCCGCCACCGGCGGGGGCGACCGCGCCTCTTCGCTCGGCGCCGTGACCAGCCGCCAGGGCGAGCTCGACCCCGTACTGCGCGCCGAGATGGCGCTGTTCGATGTCGACGCGCTGGCCTTCACCGCGATGAGCGAGAAGTTCCTCGACGAGGTGAAGATCGGCAAGGGCCATCCGGCCCAGCCCAACATGCTCAAGTATGCGGGCACCGAGCTCAACAAGCGGCGGCACGAATTGCTGATGGCGGCGGGCGGATCGCGCTTGCTCGAATGGGAGAGCGAGGAGACCGAAAACGGCAAGCCCGCGCGCAGCTGGCTGCGGACCAAGGCGAACAGCATCGAGGGCGGCACCTCCGAGGTGATGCTCAACGTGGTCGCCAAGCGTATCCTCGAATTGCCGGGGGCTTAGACACATCGTCACCCCGGCCTTCGATCCGGGGTCCCGCTTCTTTCCTGCGGCGGGCGAAAAGAAAGCGGGATCCCGGATCAAGTCCGGGATGACGGATTGGGAAGGTTTGTTCGATGCCACTTTACTACGACGACGATCAGGCGATGCTCGCCGACAGCGCAAGCGATTTCATCCGCGAGGAAGGCGCGATCGCCAAGCAGCTGCGCCACTGGCGCGACCGCGACTGCAAGGACGGCTTCGGCCACGGGTTGTGGGAGCAGTTCGGCGAGATGGGCTTCACCGGCATCCTGCTGCCCGAAGAGGACGGCGGGCTCGGCATGGGCCAGGTCGAGGCGAATATCGTGCTCGAGGAAATCGGCGCGAACCTCACCCCGTCGCCTTTCCTCAGCTCTTCGGTGCTCGCGGCCACCGCTCTCAAGCATGGTAGCGACGATACGCGCGGGCGCTGGCTGCCCGACCTGGTGGCGGGGAAGAACGTATATGCCGTCGCGATCGACGAAGGGCCCAAGCACCGGCCTGAGCGCATTGCCTGCAAGGCGGAGAAGTCGGGCAATGGCTTCAAGCTTACCGGCAAGAAGGACTTCGTGGTCTACGGCGCCAGCGCGGAGATGATCGTGGTCGCCGCCCGCACCTCGGGCAGCGACAGCGACACCGACGGCATCACGCTGTTCGCGGTGCCGCAGGATGCGAGCGGAATGAGCCATGACAGCGTGCGGCTGGTCGATTCTTCGATGGCCAGCCACATCACCTTCGACGGCGTGGAACTCGACGGCGATGCGGTGATCGGCGAAGTCGACGGCGGGCGCGAGATTCTCAACGCGATGCTGCGTGCGGGCCGCGTCGGCGCGGCGGCCGAAGGCGTGGGCGTGGCGCGCGGGGCGATGGACATGACGGTCGACTACCTCAAGCAGCGCAAGCAGTTCGGCCAGCTGATCGGCAGCTTCCAGGCGCTTCAGCACCGTGCGGCCCATCTCTATTCCGAAGTCGAGATCGCACGCGCTGTGACACTCAAGGCCGCGCAGCTGGTCGATGGCGAGAGCGAGAAGGCCGATCTGATGACCTCGGTCGCCAAGGCCAAGGTCGCCAAGGCGGCGGGGCTTGCGGTGCGCGAAGGCGTGCAGATGCACGGCGGCATCGGGATGACCGACGAATACGACATCGGCCTCTACATGAAGCGCGACCGCGCGCTGCAGGAGTTCCTCGGCGACATGTACTACCACGCGGGCCGCGTTGCGGAACTGAGCGGGTATTGAGCCTTCACTCCCCCTCCTTTCCAAAGGAGGGGGTCGGGGGCCAAGACGACGCCTTTCCCGTTCGTGGTGAGCCTGTCGAACCGCGAACGTTGCGCAGGGTTCGCCCTTCGACAGGCTCAGGACGAACGGAGCATACGGACATGATGAAACTCACCGACCTTTTCGGTCTCGAAGGGAAGATCGCGCTGGTTACCGGCGGCAGCCGCGGAATCGGCAGGATGATCGTGGAAGGCCTGCTCGAAGCGGGCTGCGCGAAGGTCTATATCGTCGCCCGCAAGAAGGAGCAGGTCGACGAAACCAGCGCCGAGCTTGGCGACAAGGTCATCGGCCTGGTCGGCGACCTCAGCCAAATGGACGGTATCAAGGCGCTGGCCGACGAGCTCGCTTCCCGCGAGGACAAGCTCGACCTGCTGGTCAACAACGCGGGCGCTGCCTGGGGCGAGCCGTTCGAGGAGTTCAGCGAGGCCGGCTGGCACCGCACGATGGACCTCAACCTGAAGACCCCGTTCTTCCTCACCCAGAAGCTGCTGCCGCTGCTCAAGAAGGCGGGCACGGCGGAGCGCCCGGCCAAGGTGCTGATGATCTCCAGCATCGACGGGATGAAGTGCAATCCCTGGCCGACCTATCCCTATCAGGCGAGCAAGGCGGGGCTGATCCACCTGACCCGGCGCATGGCGGCCGAGCTGATCGGCCACAATATCGTGGTCAACGGGATCGGGCCGGGCGCCTTCCCCAGTGCCATGAACCGCGCCGCACGCGACAACGCGGAGACGGTCAAGCGCGGCATCCCCGCGCGCCGCGTCGGCGTGACCGAGGATATGGCGGCGGGCGCGATCTACCTGCTGAGCCGTGCGGGCGATTACGTGGTCGGCACGACGATCCCGATCGACGGCGGCGTGGTCAACGCCAATATCGGCGCGGGCAATTTCGTCGATCCGTCGGGCGAATAGGGGCGGCGGCCTGACACACCTGACACAGTGTCATAGGGGCTAAAACCTGCCCCCTTTGGAGGGGCAAGAAGAGCGCATGGGCGAGGGGGCGAGCTGCAGGGTTCGCCCCCTTTCTTGCGCAGGGTCTGCCGACGATGTGAAAGAGCCGCCAGAGCCATAGCCTGCGCGCGGCGAGTAGGAAAATCGTTACGGTGAGCAGGAGGGCTCGCGCCGCACCTCAGCGGCGCTTGGCGAACAGCTCCACCAGTTCCTCGAACTTTTCGCGCTGGTCGGCTTCGTCTCCGCTGGCGATGGCTTCGGCGACGCAACACGCCGCGTGGTCCTTCAGGACCTGCGTCTCGACCTTGGCGAGCGCGGATTTGACCGCCTGCAGCTGGTGCAGGATGTCCATGCAGTAGCGATCATCCTCGATCATCTGCGCGAGGCCGCGCACCTGGCCTGCGATCCGGTTCAGCCGATTGATTTTGGCGCTCTTTGTATCAGCCATGGTCCAAAGTCCGATTGTAATACCCCATGGGGGTATATATAGGCGCGCCCGCAGGATCAATCACTCGCAGGCCCCCATGCCCCCTCTTTCCCGTCGCCGCCTCATCAAGAGCACCGCCGCGCTCGCTGCCGCCAGTGCCCTGCCCATGCCCGCCTGGGCGAAGGGCGCGTCGCTGACCCATGCGAAGAAGGGTTTTGGCGAGCTTTCGGGCGAGACAATCGACCTTGCCATCGGCAGGCATCATTTCGCCACTGGCGGCCGGTCGGGCCACGCGGTCGCGGTGAACGGCACGGTGCCGGGTCCGCTGATCCGCCTGCGCGAAGGGCAGACCGTCCGCTTCAATGTTGCCAATGGCCTCGACGAAGACAGCTCGATCCACTGGCACGGGCTGCTGGTGCCTTTCCAATTCGATGGCGTGCCCGGCGTCAGCTTCCCCGGCATCCGTCCGGGCGAGCGTTTCACCTACGAATTCCCGATCCGCCAGAGCGGCACCTACTGGTGGCACTCGCATTCGGGCCTGCAGGAGCAGGCGGGGCACTACGGCCCGATCGTGGTCGAAAGCGCCGATCCCGATCCGCGCTACGACCGCGATTACGTCGTGCTGCTGAGCGAGTTCACGCCGATGCATCCGCACGAGATCATGCGCAAGCTCAAGGTCGGCGAGCACTATTTCAACCGCCAGATGCAGACCGCGACCGAGGGCGACATGCCGGGTGCGATGCGGCGCATGTGGGGCCGGATGCGGATGAACCCGCGCGACATCTCGGACGTGACGGGCAGCACCTACACCTTCCTCGTCAACGGCCATGGTCCGCAGGACGACCTCCAGTTCGCATTCCGTGCGGGCGAACAGGTGCGCCTGCGGATCATCAACGGCTCGGCGATGACCTTCTTCAATCTGCGCATTCCCGGCGTGCCGATGACGGTGATCGCGGCCGACGGGCAGGATGTCGCGCCGGTCGAGGTGGACGAGTTCCAGATCGGCGTGGCCGAGACCTACGACGTGATCGTGACTCCGCCCGATGGCAGCCACGCCATCGTTGCCGAGGCAATGGATCGCAGCGGGATGGGCATCGCCAGCCTCACCAGCCATGCCGGCCACATCGCTACGCCGCCTGCGCTTCGTGAACCCGTGACACTGACCATGGCCGATATGGGCATGATGGATCATGGCGGCATGGAAGGCATGGGCGACATGGACCATTCCATGCGGGACAAGTCGCTCGTGCCCGATGACGTGAAGGTCGGCCCGGGTGTCGACATGATTGCCCCGATGCCGATGGATCGCATGGACTTCCCCGGCCTCGGCCTCGACAAGGTGGCGCACCGCGTGCTGCGTTATACCGACCTGAAGGCGAAGCGGATGAACCCGCACCGCGAGGTCGACCGGGAGATGGAGATCCACCTCACCGGCAACATGGAACGCTACATGTGGAGCTTCGACGGCAAGAAATTCACCGCCGTCAGCGACGATCCGATCCGCTTCGGCTATGACGAGCGGGTGCGGGTCAAGCTGGTCAACCAGACGATGATGGCGCACCCGATCCATCTTCACGGCCATTTCTTCGAGCTGGTCAATGGCGCGGACCACATGCACCAGCCCCTGAAGCACACCCTTATCGTGCAGCCGGGCGGCACCGCCACTTTCGATCTGACCGCCAACGAGCCGGGCGACTGGGCCTTCCATTGCCACCTGCTCTACCACATGCACGCAGGCATGTTTCAGGTGGTGACCGTGCGCCCGTTCCCCGAAGGAGACGGCGCATGATCCGCGCGACAATCCTTCTTGGCGCGGTGTTTCTGGCCAGTCCGCTCGCCGCGCAAAGCCACGCTTCGCATCCCGCGAAGTCGGAGCCCGAACCGGCGATGGACCATTGCGCCATGGGTCATCTCCCGCCCGAGAAGTGCCCGCCGAAGGACGCCCCCGACGCCGAAGCGCCGATGGAGAAGGGCAAGCCCGACATGGGCATGTCGGGGGGCGAGATGGAAGGCATGGATCATGGCTCCCACGGCGCGGCGAGCGACAAATCGGCTCCCGGTGCGGCGCCCGAGGACGCAGTGCCGCCCCGCGCCTTCGAGGGGCCGCGCCATGCCGCCGATGCGCTGTGGGGCAGCGATGTGATGGAACCCGCCCGCGCTGAGCTTGTGCGCGGAAATGGGGGCATGACCACCGGCTCGATTCTGATCGAACGGCTCGAGGCACGCCTCGCCACCGATGGCGGGGAAGACGGCTACCTGTGGGATGTGCAGGGCTGGTACGGCGGCGATCTCGACCGCTTCGTTCTCAAGACCGAAGGCGAGGGCGAGATTGGCGGTGCGCTGGAGGATGCCGAGATCCAGGCGCTCTACAGCCGCGCGATCGGCCCCTTCTTCGATCTTCAAACGGGCGTCCGCTTCGATCCCGAGCCCGACAGCCTGACGCATCTGGTGATAGGGGTGCAGGGCCTCGCGCCCTACATGTTCCATGTCGACGGGGCGCTGTTCCTGTCCGACCGGGGCGACCTGACCGCGCGGATCGAGGCCGAATACGATCAGAAGATCACGCAGGCGCTGATTCTCCAGCCGCGTATCGAGGCAGAGCTTGCCGCGCAGGATATTCCGGAGCGCGCGATCGGCGCTGGATTCACGAAAATCGAGCCGGGGCTGCGTCTGCGCTACGAGATCGCCCGCGAATTCGCGCCCTATGTCGGCGTCGAATACGAGGCGAAGCTGGGCGAGACGGCGGATATTGCGCGGCTTGCCGGGGAAGACCCCGATGGCGTCAAGGCCGTGGTCGGCCTGCGCGTCTGGTTCTGAGCCCTGTGGCGGGCCGGTGTCTCAGCCCATCAGGTCGCGGACGAAATCGATCAGCCCGGTCTGGCGCTGGCGTTTCATCCGTTCGGCGTGGAGAATCTCGCGGACCTTGGTGAAGCAGGAATCGACGTCATCGTTGATGACCACGTAGTCGTACCCGTCCCAGTGGCTGATCTCGGCGCGCGCGCGGTCCATCCGCGCCTCGATCACTTCGGCACTGTCGGTCCCCCGCCCGGTCAACCGGCGGCGCAGTTCGGGCAGGCTGGGCGGCAGGATGAACACGCGCACCACATCCTGCTGGTCCTTCTGGTAGAGCTGCTGGGTGCCCTGCCAGTCGATGTCGAACAGGAAATCCTGCCCTTCCTTCAGCGCGCTGCGGATGTGCCCCTTGGGCGTGCCGTAGCGGTGGCCGAAGACATGCGCCCATTCGTAGAAGCCGTCTTCCTCCAGCAGGCGGTCGAACTCGGCATCGTCGACGAAATGGTAGTGGACCCCGTCTTGCTCGCCCCTGCGCATCGGCCGGGTGGTGGCGGAGACCGACAGCTTGATCGCCGGGTCCGCTGCCAGCAGCATGTTGGAAATGGTCGTCTTGCCCGCGCCCGAGGGCGAGGAGAGGATGAACATCAGCCCCCGGCGATGGAGGGTGTCGGATTCGGTCGGGGTGGAGGAGGGCTCGGCCATGTCCGTCCTTGGACGCCTGATGGGTTCAAGATCAACCCTGCGGGTGGACGCGCTCCCCTGCCGAATGGATTGCGGCGTCAGTCCTTGGCGGCGTTTTGCAGCAGTTCGGCATCGCCCTTGAGCGCGGCCTTCTTGCCCTGGCGCCGGTCGTAGAGCGTCTTCGCCAGCATGCCGCCGCCGACCAGGATCGCGCCGGTGGAGGACTTCGCCGCGGTCCTGGCCATCAGGAAGCTGACGATGGTCGATCCCAGTCCCTGGTTCTCGACCGCCGCTTCGGCGGTTTCCTTGCCGTAACGCTTCTGCAGCATGCGCTTGTCGACCGCCTTGCGCAGCAGGATCGACCCGGTGCGCACGATCGCATTGGCCATGATGAGATTGCTGGCGGGGTTGGGCGAGAGGCCGGGCACGGCCTCGCCGCGTGCACGCGCCTGGCCACGGGCGACCTTCCGGCGCAGTTCCTCGCGCTTCCTGCTCATACGGGCTTGCCCCCTGATCGGGCCGCCGCTGGCGACCTACTTCTTGCGGCCGAAATCGACCGTGACGACGTTGGAGCCGTCGTCGCTCTTTGCAACGGGTTCGCCGTCCCCGTGTTCCCCATCCTCTTCGCCGTCGTTGCCTGCCGACTCGGTGGGGGCGGGCGAATCTTCCACCGCCGTCGCCTGGAACTGCAGGCCGAAATCGACCGCCGGATCGACGAAGGCGGTGATCGCCGCGAAGGGCACCACGAGGTGCGAGGAAATCTTGTTGAAGCTGAGGCCGACCGAAAAGCCCGTGTCGGTCACGTTCAGGTCCCAGAACTTGTTCTGGAGCACGATCGTCATCTCGTCGGGAAAGCGCTGGCGCAGGTGATCGGGGATTTCGACCCCCGGCACCCCGGTCTTGAAGGTGATGTAGAAGTGGTGATTGCCCGGCAGGGTCCCGCCGCCCGCCTCGATCTCGCTCAGCACGCTGCCGACCACTGCGCGCAGGGCCTCCTGCACGATCTGGTCATAGGGGATCAGGCTGTCGGGCGCTTCGTCACTCATCACGATGGTTTAGGTGAAGCCGCGCACGCCCCCGGTCAAGCGCAGAATGCTTGCGCGAGGGCGCGGCGGCGGATAGCGCGCGGCCTTATGCGTACAGGCTTGATAGAGCGCGATACCAAGGAAACCCGCATCCGCGTGGCGGTGAACCTCGACGGGACGGGCGCCTACGAGGTTTCGACCGGGATCGGTTTTCTCGATCACATGGTCGAGCAGTTCTCCCGCCATTCGCTGATCGACGTGGAAATGCGCGTCGATGGCGATCTTCATGTCGACCAGCACCACACGACCGAGGACAGCGCGATCGCGCTGGGTCAGGCGATTGCGCAGGCACTGGGCGACAAGGGCGGAATCTCCCGATACGGGCAGGCCTACTCGCCGATGGACGAGACGCTGGCGCGCGTCGCACTCGACATTTCGGGGCGGCCCTGGTGCGTATGGCGTGCAGGGTTCAGCCAGACGAAGCTGGGCGAATGGGACACCGAACTGATCGAGCACTGGTTCCAGTCGGTCGCGCAGACCGCGGGGATCACGCTGCATGTCGAGCTGCTGTACGGCAGCAACAACCACCATATCTGCGAAGCGATCTACAAGGGTTTCGCCCGCGCGATGCGCCAAGCGGTGGAGATCGACCCGCGCAAGGGCGGGGCGGTACCCAGCACCAAGGGGATTCTTGGAGGCTAGTATCTCGCCAGGCCCGCTCGCCCTGAGCTTGTCGAAGGGCTGTTTTTCTTGAAGAAAAGTGCAGGGCTTCGACAGGCTCAGCCCGAACGGAAGTGTCTTGAAGCAGCAAGTCGCCCTTATCGATTACGGCGCAGGCAACCTGCATTCGGTCGAAAACGCGCTGCGGCGTGTCGGCGCGGAGGTCGTGCTGGTGTCCGATGGCGATGTTCTGGCGAAAGCGGAGCGGATCGTGCTGCCGGGCGTCGGCGCGTTCGGTGCGTGTTACGAAGGGCTGGCCAGCCTGCCGGGGGTGATCGAGGCGCTCGAGCAGCGCGTCTTGCGCGACGGCGTGCCCTTCCTCGGCATTTGCGTAGGGATGCAACTGCTCGCGGATCGCGGGCTGGAACACGGCGAAACATCCGGGCTCGGCTGGATCGGCGGCGAGGTCCGCGCGCTCGAATCGAGCGACACGGTCAAGGTGCCGCACATGGGGTGGAACGATGTGATCGTGGTGGAGGATGCGTCGCATCTCATCGCAGCGGGCGAGGCCTATTTCCTCCATTCCTACGCCTTCGATGTGGCCAACCCGGCCCATGTCGCCGCGCGCACCGACCATGGCGGCCCGGTGACCGCGGCGGTGGAGCGCGACAATATCCTGGGTGTGCAGTTCCATCCCGAAAAGAGCCAGGCCTACGGGCTGGCGCTGCTGGAGAGGTTTCTCGAATGGAAGCCGTGAGCATGCGCGAGTCCCAGCGCAGGCTGGGACCTCCTTCCGCTTGCGAAGAGCCTGTGGCACGAGGCTCCTGCTTTCGCAGGAGCTCATACTCGTGATCATCTTCCCCGCCATCGACCTCAAGGGCGGTCAGGTCGTCCGCCTTGCCGAAGGCGATATGGACCGCGCGACCGTCTATGGCGACGATCCGGGCGAGCAGGCCGCGCGCTTCGCGCTTGCCGGTGCAAGCTGGCTGCATGTGGTCGATCTCGACGGGGCCTTCGCGGGCGAGCCGGTCAACGCGCATGCGGTCGAGGCCATCCTGCGGCGGTTCCCCGGCAGGGTGCAGCTGGGCGGCGGCCTCCGCACGCGCGAGGGCGCGGAGCGCTGGCTGGAGCTGGGCGTGGCGCGGGTGGTGATCGGCACGGCGGCGCTGAATGACCCCGAGCTGGTCAAGGCGCTGGCGAAGGACCATCCGGGCAAGGTCGTGGTCGCGGTCGATGCGCGCGACGGGATGGTCGCGACGGAAGGCTGGGCGAGCGTCTCCGACTTGGCCGTAGAAGATCTTGCGCGCCGGTTCGAGGATGCGGGCGTCGCCGCGCTGCTGTTTACCGATATCGGGCGCGACGGGTTGCTCAAGGGCTGCAATGTCGAGGCGACATTGGCGCTGGCCAAGGCGCAGAGCCTGCCCGTGATCGCCAGCGGCGGCGTGGCGGGGATCGAGGATATCCGCGCGCTCGCGCCGCATGCCAGTGACGGCATCGAGGGCGTGATTACCGGCCGCGCGCTCTACGACGGGCGGCTCGATCTCGCCGAGGCGCTGCGCGTAGGGGCGGGGGCGTGAGTCTAATTTCCCTCCTTTACGCGATGAATATCCTTGCCGTCGGAGGGTTGGTATTGCTCGCTTTGCGGCAAGGCAAAATCGTCTTCTGGTTCGGGCAGCGGACGAGATCGGACAATCCGATACCCTTCTGGGGGGCTATCATAGTCGGGATTTGTCTCATGCTTTCATACCTTTACCTGCTTCTCAAACCATGACCGTCCGCATCCCAGTCATCGCCTGTCTCGACATGGCCGAGGAGCGCGAGACGCATTCCTCTCGTCATTGCGAGGGGCGAACGCCCCGCGGCAATCCAGGGTTGGCGCGTGTCCGCTCTGGATTGCTTCGCTCCGCTCGCAATGACGAGCGGTAGGATCGGTCCCTATGACCATCGCCAACCTCGCCCTGATTGCCATGTTCGTGATGCTGGCTGTCGCCACGTTCGACGGGCTGCGCGGCAAGACCGCGCTCGGCAAGTTTCGGCTCAGCAAGACCGACGAAGATCCGACGCGGTTCTGGTTCGCGATCGTGCTCTACATCAACATGGCGATCGGCATGTGGTGGCTGGCCGGACAGGCCCGGGTGGCCGAAACCGAAGCCAGCCGGATGGAGGCCCCTCCCGTGGTTCCCGTCACGAGTGCCGCCACATGACCGTCCGCATCCGCGTGATTCCCTGTCTCGATGTGGCCGAGGGCCGCGTGGTCAAGGGCGTCAACTTCGTCGATCTCAAGGATGCAGGCGATCCGGTGGAGCAGGCGCATGCCTATGACCTCGCAGGCGCCGACGAGCTGTGCTTCCTCGACATCTCTGCCAGCCATGAAGGGCGCGCGACGCTGGTCGATATCGTCCGGCGCACCGCGGAAGTCTGCTTCATGCCGCTGACCGTGGGCGGCGGCGTACGCAGCGTCGAGGATGCGCGCGCGCTGCTGCTGGCAGGCGCAGACAAGGTCGCGATCAACTCCGCCGCCGTGGCGCGGCCCGAACTGGTCGACGACATCGCTCAGCGCATGGGCAGCCAGTGTGTCGTCGCGAGCGTGGATGCACGCAAAGGCGAAAGCGGGCGATACGAGATCTTCACCCATGGCGGCCGCCGCGCGACGGGGATCGATGCGCTCGAACACGCGGCCCGGCTGGCGCAGCTGGGCGCGGGCGAATTGCTGGTCACCTCGATGGACCGCGACGGGACCAGGGACGGCTACGACCTCGAACTCACGCGGATGATCGCCGATGCGGTGGACGTGCCCGTGGTCGCCAGCGGCGGGGTCGGCACGCTCGATCACATGGTGGCGGGCGTGCGCGAAGGCCATGCCAGCGCGGTGCTCGCTGCGTCGATCTTCCATTTCGGCCAGCATACGATTGCCGAGGCGCAAGCCGCGCTGCGCGATGCGGGGTTGCCTGCGCGCCACCCGGAACCCTACGCAAGCGCAGGCGGTTGAGCCGACACGCAAGAATCAGAAAGAGGCCCGCTAAGCATGGAAACTCTCGCCCGCCTGGAACAGGTGATCCTCGAGCGCCGCAGGGGCGATCCCGAAACCAGCTATGTCGCACTGATGAAGCGCGAAGGGCGCCCGATGATGGCGCGCAAGCTGGGCGAGGAGGCTGTCGAGGCGGTGGTTGCGGCGCTTTCGGGCAGCGAAGAAGACCTCGTCGGCGAGGCGGCGGACGTGCTGTTTCACCTGATGGTGCTGCTGGCCGACCGCGAGATCGCGCTTGCCGATGTCCTCGCGGAACTCGACCGGCGCGAGGGTGTGTCGGGGATCGAAGAGAAATCCAACAGGGAGGCGACCAGTGCCGATTGACGCGACCGCAGCTTACGACGACGACAATGTCTTCGCGAAAATCCTGCGCGGCGAAATCCCCTCGACGCGCGTTTACGAGGACGAGTGGGCGATCGCCTTCGAGGATATCAATCCGCAGGCCGAGATTCACACGCTGGTCGTGCCCAAGGGCAAATACGTGAGCTGGGACGATTTTTCGAGAGAAGCGCCGGACGAGGAAATCGCCGGTTTCGTGCGCGCAGTGGGCAAGGTGGCGCGGGCCAAGGGGCTGGTCGAGCCCGGTTATCGCCTGCTCGCCAATGTCGGCGCCGATGGCGGACAGGAGGTGCCGCACCTGCATATCCACATCTTCGGCGGGCAGAAACTGGGCCGGATGATCGCCTGAATGGCCGGGAAAGCGGAGCCGGGGCGCGGTCGAAACGCTCTCCGCCTGCGACGAGGGATGCACAAGTGATTGCCGCGCGGACTCGCTTTGCCGTAAAGGCGCCGCCTGCATGACCCACACATCCGATCACCCCGTACCCAAGCCGCCCGGCGGCGTCTTCGACGGCACCGAGCATCTCTATGCCGTGCGGGCCTATTACGAAGACACCGACCTTTCCGGCATCGTCTATCACGCCAATTATCTGCGCTGGTTCGAGCGCGCCCGATCCGACCTCGTGCGCATGCTCGGGATCGACCAGCGCGCCGCGATCGAGGCGGGAGAGGGCGCCTATGCGGTCGCCGATGTGCAATTGCGGTACATCCGGCCCGCGCTGCTCGACGACGATATCGTCATTCATACAAGGTGCAGCGAATTGCGCGCAGCGAGCGTGCGGATGGCACAGGAAGCGAAACGCGATGGGGAAACGATCTGCACCGCTGCCTTGCGCGTCGGCTTCGTCGCACCCGATGGCCGCCCGCGCCGCCAGCCGGAGGCCTGGCGCGAAGCCTTCAAGACACTTCTCGATGACAGCCCGACTGGGGAGCCTGCCTGAATGATGATTCTCGACCTGCTGGCCGCCGCCACGCCTGCCCCGCCGACCCGGCTCGAACCCGTCGAGCTGTTCCTCGACGCCGACATCGTCGTCCAGGCGGTGATGGCCGGGCTGCTGCTGGCCTCGATCTGGAGCTGGATGATCATCATCTCCTTCGCGCTGAAGATCGGCGGAGCGAAAAAGCGCGCCCGGAATTTCGAGCAGGATTTCTGGGCCTCGGAGAACTACGAGGAAACGCTCGACGCCTACCGCAACCGCGACGTCGCGCCTGCGCGGATCGCGTGGGGTGCGATTACCGAGTGGAAGAAGTCGACCAAGGGCGGCGTGAAGGACGTGCGCGGCGCGCAAGGGCGCATCGCGGCGGTGATGGACAGCCACGTAGCCGAGGAAGCGGACCGGATGGCGGGCCGCCTGACCTTCCTCGCCACGCTTGGCTCGGTTGCGCCGTTTGTCGGCCTGTTCGGCACCGTATGGGGCATCATGAACAGCTTCTTCCAGATCGGCGCGCAGAACAATTCCTCGCTCGCGGTGGTCGCGCCGGGCATTTCGGAGGCGCTGTTCGCGACTGCTATCGGCCTGTTCGCGGCCATTCCTGCGGTGATCGCGTACAACCGCTTTTCCGCCAGCGTGAACCGCTACGAGGCGATCCTCCAGCGCTTCGCCGACCGCTTCAACGCCAACCTCGGCCGCGAACTGGAGCGCGTCTGACATGGCGATGGGTCTTCACACCCAGAAACGCGGGCGCAATTCGCGTCGCGCGCCGATGGCGGAGATCAACGTCACCCCGCTGGTCGACGTGATGCTGGTGCTGCTGATCATATTCATGGTCACCGCGCCGCTGCTGACCGCCGGTGTGCCCGTCGATCTGCCCGACAGCCGCGCCAACGCGCTGCCGCAGGAGGAAGAGGCGCTCAACGTCGCGATCGCCAGCGACGGCACGATCTATGTCGGCGAGAACGCGGTGCCGCAGGGCGAGCTGGGTGCCGCGCTCGCTACTGCCAGCCAGGGCGTCGCCTGTTCGCAGCGCGAGGTCGTGCTGCGCGCCGACCGCACGCTCGATTACGGGCGGGTGATGGGCGTGATGGGCGAGCTCAACCGCATGGGCTGCAACGCGATTTCGCTGGTCACCAACAGTTCAAGCGAATCGCTCTAGCGCCGAGGGTCGATGCAGGCGAAATCGTCTCTTGGCCTCGATGCCGTTGCGCTGATTGTTGCGGGCATCCTGCATGTCGCGCTGGTCGCGGCGCTGCTGCTGCAGGGCGCGACGCGCGAGCCGATGCCGGTGCCGGAGCGGATCACGGTCAATTTCGCCGAAGAGGTCGGGATGACTTCAGCGGCGCCCGATCCGGTGCAGGAATCGCAGGCCTCGGTCGCGCCCGAACTGGGCGAACAGGTCGCCCCGCCGATCGAATATACCCAGCCGCAACCCCTGCCGCAGCCGACCTCCGCCCCCGCGCCGAGCACGCGCGCGACGAGCCGCCCGGCGCCGCGCCCGACGCAGCGCGCTACCTCTCCCCCACGGCCCAGGCCGCAACCCAGCGCCGAGCCGACCCGTTCGGGCGGTAGCCGCGTCGGTAGCGATTTCCTCGCCGGATCAGGCAGTTCGGAGACGTCGAGCGACAACCGAATCCCCGCCAGTCAGATCGGTGCGAGTGCGAGGGCCAGTATTGTCGCTGCAATCGCCCGACAGGTTAAGCCGCATTGGCAGGGGCGCGCGCCAAGCGGGGCCGATGCCGAGCAGCTTGTGAGCATCATCGCCTTCGACCTCAATCCCGATGGCTCGTTGAGAGGGCGTCCGCGGTTGGTCTCCCAACAGGGTATCACACCGGCCAACTCGGCTCAGAAAGAGCGCCACGCGGAAGTCGCAATCCGTGCGGTCCAATTGGCCGCCCCCTTCGATTTGCCGCCCGAATACTATAACGCGTGGAAGACGATCAGCGGCGCCCGATTTGATAGGAACCTATCTCAATGAAACTGATCTATGCTTTGTCCCTCTTGCTTATTGCTGCTGCTCCTGCCGTGGCGCAGAACGAGGATCTCGGCGCCGCCCCCCCCCGGGCGGAGAGGTCGAGACAGTCCAGACCGAAAGCAGTGAAGCGGAAGAAGGCGGCCTCACGTTCACTGTCACAGATGAGAGCGCGCTCGACGACCTGTCGCTCGCCATTCCCGCCTTCGCCGCCGAACGCGATGTGGCGACTGCCGCCAATTCGCAGGGCACCGCCGCGCTGGGCGCGGAGCTGGCGCGCGTGGTCACCGCCGACCTGCAGAACAACGGGTTGTTCGATCCGACCGGGCCCGATGCGCTGCCGCGCCCGTCCTATCAGCAGATCACCGATCCGGTGTGGAGCCTGTGGAACCTGCGCCGCGCGGAAATGCTGGTTCACGGCTATGTGCGCCCGCGCCCCGACGGCAACCTGATCGTCGGCTGCTATCTCTACGACGTCGCGCTGCAGGACGAGCTGGTCCGTTCCGGCTGGGTCGTCCCGCCCGCCGACTGGCGCCGCGCCGCGCACAAATGCGCCGACCTCATCTATTCGCGTCTGACCGGGGAAAGCCCGTTCTTCGACAGCCGGATCGCCTATATCGCGGAGACCGGGCCGAAGGATAACCGGACCAAGCGGCTCGCGATCATGGACAGCGACGGGGCGAACCACCGCTTCATCACCACCGGGCGCGCAACTGCGCTCACCCCTCGCTATTCGCCCGATTACCGCCGCCTCATGTATCTGAGCTATGTCGACGGAAACCCGCGCATCTACATCTACGATATCGGCACGGGCCGTCAGACGCTGGTGACGCAAAGCTCCAACCCCACCTTCGCGCCGCGCTGGAGCCCCGATGGCCGCTACATCCTCTATTCGATGGCGGTGAACGGGAACACGGATATCTACCGCGTATCGGCCAGCGGCGGGGAGAGCGTGCGGCTGACCACCGCGCCCGGCATCGATGTCGGCGGTTCCTATTCGCCCGACGGCAGCCGGATCGTGTTCGAGAGCGATCGCTCCGGCGAACAGCAGATCTACATGATGAACGCCGACGGATCGAACCAGCGGCGCATCACCTTCTTCGGCGGACGCGCGGCGACGCCCGAATGGAGCCCGCGCGGCGACCAGATCGCCTTCACCTACATCCCGGGCGACTTCAACATCGCCACCATGAGCCCCAGTGGCGGCAATTTCCGCAAGCTGACCGACGGCTGGCAGGACGAGGCACCGACCTGGGCGCCTAACGGGCGCGTGCTGCAGTTCTTCCGGACCGAGCGGAACACGGGGCGCACCGCGATCTATCAGGTCGATCTGACCGGCGAGAATCTGCGCCGTCTGCCGACCCCGGTGGATGCTTCCGATCCGGCATGGGGCCCGATCCTGCCCTGATGCGTTTGAGCTTGAGTGACGGACTTCGTGGGGTCGCACCGACGATGGAATGGCACTTTTGGAGGAGAGACCTATGAATTCGCGTATCAAGATTGCGATTATCCTGGCCGCGACCGCTTCGCTTGCCGCGTGCAAGTCGGGCGCGCCCGAACAGCTCCCGCCCGAGCCCGGTGTGAGCCAACCCGGCGGCGGCGGCGGTGGCACCAGCGGCCCCGGCGTGGGCACGCAGGAACACTTCGTCAACGCCGTGAACGGCCAGAACGTGATCTACTTCGACACCGATCGCTACAACATCGATACCGCCGATGCCGCGGCCCTGCAGACCCAGGCGCAGTATCTGTCGCAGTACCCGAGCATCACCGTCACCATCGAAGGCCATGCCGACGAGCGTGGCACGCGCGACTACAACCTCGCGCTGGGCGAGCGGCGTGCGAATGCGGCGAAGAACTATCTCGTCAGCCTCGGCATTGCGGCCAATCGCATCCGCACCGTGAGCTATGGCGAGGAACGCCCCGTTGCGACCGCCTCCACGCCGAGCGCGTGGGCGCAGAACCGCCGCGCGGTGACGGTCGTGATCGACTAGGGCGCTATTCGCCGACAGCAAGAGGCGGGCGGTCCGACGTGGACTGCCCGCCTTTTTTGTGTCGGCAGGGCCTGTGCGTGCGGGCCATGGGTTCACAATGGGGCAGCATCCTCTAGATTGACGCGATGGCAAAACCACGGCGATCGAACGATTGGGGCTTCCCCCGCTGGCGGGGCTATGGCGCCTCGCGCGAGGCGACGACCGTGCGCCTGTGCGATCGCCATGGATGCGAGGAGCCGGGCAATTGCCCCGCGCCCAAGGCCCCCAACAGCCCCGAGCGGTGGTATTTCTGCCAGCGCCACGCGGCGGAATACAATTCCAAGTGGGACTATTTCGAAGGCCTCGACAAGGCCGAGAAGGAAGCGCGCGCCAAGGACGAGCGGCGCGACAATGCAGGCTATGCCGAAGCCTCGCATTATAGCTGGGGCGGGTCGGGCGACGGGTCGCGTTCGGCGGACGAGATGCGCGCGCTCGACGCGCTCGAGCTGGAGGCCGATGCCGATTTCGCGAGCATCAAGCGCGCGTGGCGCGAAAAGGCCAAGACGGTCCACCCCGATGTGAAGCCCGGCGATGCCGAGGCGGCGGCGGAATTTCGCAAGCTCCAGCTCGCCTATGAAGTGCTCAAGGCCGCCGAAGCGCGGCGCGAATGGCACGGCTGACCCCAAAATAGGTGGCTTAACGAAACTGTAATCGCGCCGACGCGGTTCGGTCACCACACCGGACTAACGCCCCTTCGCAACTGCAGCAAAAGGGGTCTCACCATGCGTTCGTCGTCCATCTCCACCATCCGGTTCGCCTTGCTCGGCACCGCCGCGCTTCTGCCCGCCGCGGCGCTCGCCCAGGCTCCCGCCCAGCCCGAAGGCGAGGCCGAAGAAAGCGTCACCGAGGCCACCGGCAACACGATCATCGTGACCGCCCAGAAGATCGAGCAGCGCGCGCAGGACGTGCCGATCACCATCAGCGCGTTGACCGGAGAGCGGATCTCGGACCTCGGCGTGACCGATCTCGACGAATTGTCGAACTACGTCCCCGGCCTCAACATCCAGGAACAGAGCGCCAACAACCCCGGCATCGTGATCCGCGGGATCACCTCGGACAGCGGCTCCGCCCAGCAGGGCCCGCGCGTGACGCTCTATTACAACGGGGTCGACATCTCGCGCTCGCGCGGGTCGTACCAGGCGATCTACGATCTCGAGCGGGTCGAGGTCATCAAGGGCCCGCAGGCGACATTGTTCGGCACGGCCAGCGCGGTGGGTGCGATCAGCCTCGTCTCGGCACGGCCTGAGCCCGGAGCCTCGGCGGCGCTGACCGGCGGCTACGGCAATTTCGACGCAACGCTCGCCTCGGGCTTCGTCAACCTCGGCTCGGACACGATCGCGGGCCGCGTCGCCTTCGAATGGCGCACGCGCGACGGCTATGTCGAGAACCTCGCCGCCAGCCAGGAAGACGAGCTTTACGCGCAGGACCAGCTCGGCGTGCGCGGCTCGCTGCGCTTCACGCCCAGCCCCTTCGTCACGGTCGACCTGATCGGCACCTACGACCAGCAGCGCAATGGCGGCACGCCCTTCATCTCGGGCACCTTCCCCGCCTTCGCCGGAGCGCCCGGCGGCCCCGCCAACGCCTTCGTCGATGCGAACCTCGGCGGTTCACCCTTCTCGGCGACGCATCTGGGCGACGACCAGCTGGGCCTGAATCGCGAGGTCTACGACATCAACCTGACCGCCGAAATCGAGCTGACCGATTCGCTGACCTTCACCACGGTCAACGGCTATCGCGAGTTCGACAGCGCCGAGGTGTTCGACGCGGACGGTTCGGCCGCACCCTTCCTCGAATTCGCCGAGATCGCGGAAGGCCGCCAATTCAGCCACGAGGGCCGCTTCAGCTATGCCGACCCCAGCTGGCGCGCGGCCTTCGGCTGGAACTTCTTCAAGGAAGACGGCATCCAGAGCGTGCCCTTCTCGACCGAGGAAGGCACCTTCCTGCAGTGCCTGACGACGCTTTTCGGAGCGCCGCTGATACCCGGCATTCCCTGCGTTGCGCCCGATGGCAGCGTCCCGGCTGCAGGCGTGACCCAGCTCGCCACCGGGGGGCTGGCGACCGCTATTCCCTATACTTCGGTGTTCGAGAACCAGGGCGAGAACAGCAGCTATTCGCTGTTCGCCGATGCGACCTACATCCCCACGCCGAGCCTCGAACTGACCGCAGGGGTGCGCGTTCTGATTGAGGAGCGGCAATCGGGCTTCACCGCGACGGTCCCCAATTCGGTGTTGAGCGGCGCGCCGCTGATCCCCGGCCAGGTAGATACCGGCGGCCAGACAATTACGTCCGAAGACAGCTTCTATGCCGTCCTGCCGCGCTTCAACGTGCTCTACCGCCTGAGCGACGCGGCCAACGTGTTTGCCACCGTCTCCAAGGGCCGCCGTTCGCCGGTCGTCCAGGTCAATGCGGGCGGGGCGCAGGTCATCCCCGAGGAGACCGTCTGGAACTACGAGGGCGGCCTCAAGCTCAGCACCGGCGCGCTCTCCGGCTCGCTCGGCGTCTACTACCAGGTCTACGACGACTTCCAGGTCTCGATCGCCGAGGTCGACGCGAACGGGAACCCCACCGGCGCCTTCGTCACCGCGAGCGCGGGTTCGGCCTCCAACCTCGGTGTCGAGGCGGAAATCGCGCTGGATGCGACCGACTGGCTGAGCATCTTCGCCAATGTCGGCTACATCGATGGCGGCATCTCAGAGGATAATGCGTACTCGCCCGCATATTCGGGTGCGCGCTTCCGTCTCCAGCCCGAATGGCAGGCGGCGGGCGGCTTCACCATCGATTACCCGGTGGCCGACGGCGTGCGCTTCTTCGCGACGCCCAGCGTCACGCACCGCAGCCGCATCTTCTTCGAGGTGCCGAACGATCCGCTGATCTCGCAGGGCCCGGTCACGCTGGTCAATGCGCGCGCGGGCGTGTCCTTCGCCGACGAGCGGTTCGAGCTGGCGGGCTTCATCCGCAACGCCTTCGACGAGGATTACCTGCTCGACGCGGGCAACACGGGCGGTTCGTTCACGGTGCCGACCTTCATTCCCGCAGAGCCGCGCCTGTTCGGCGTGGAGCTGACCGCGCGCTTCGGCAACTGATCCGATGGGGCGGCGGGGGCCAGTGCCTCCGTCGTCGACCGGCCCGTGCACTGCTCAGGGACGACTCTGCCCAGCCTGCGGGGCCGGGGGTAGTGCGTCCTAATCGGGCAGCGGATACCAGTCCGCCCTGTTCCCGCACCATGCGACGATCGGTTTCGACAGGAGCATCCCTCCAATAAAACCGCCCAGATGCGCTTCCCACGCGAGCCCGAAGAAGTCCGCCCCCAACAGCAGCGGGATGGCGAAGATCACCAGCAAGGGAATATGCAACCGCACCAGCGTGACGAATGCCCGGCCCATTGCCTTGCTGAAGAGCGGCACAGGCGGCTGCAGGGGATCGGGTTGGCGCAGGATCGCACCGAGCAGGCCGAAGATTGCTCCCGAAGCCCCGAGCATCGGGACGGGGCTGCCGGGGTTGAGAGCGAGCCAGAAGGCGAGCCCCGCCAACCCGGAGCCGAAGAACAGGGCCATGAAACCGACGAAGGTCTTCGGGCCAAGCGGGCCCAGCCGCTCCATCACGGCAGGTCCGATCGCCAGCAGCGCCATCATGTTGAAGCCGATATGCATCAGCCCGCCATGGGCGAACATGTGCAGCAGGATGTTCTGATACTTTCCGGCAGCGATGACCGGGCCGGACACCGCCCAGCCGATCATCCCGCCGCTGGTCCACCACATCCAGACAAAGGCGCCGATCATCGGAACGGCCAGTACCAGCGGGGGCAGGAGCCGCTCTCTCTTCAAGCCTTCGTCGACATACATCGGCTCGGCAAAGAGCGGCTCGCGTTCCCCCTCCGGATCGGTGAAGCCCATGAAGGGTCAGACCGCTTCGAGTGCCTGCTCGAAGTCGGCGATCAGGTCGTCGGGATCCTCGATCCCGATGCTGATCCGCACCAGGCTGTCGGTAATGCCCAGTTCCTGCCGTCGCCCGTGCGGCACCGAGAGGTGCGTCATGCTGGCCGGGTGGCTGGCGAGCGTTTCGGTGCCGCCGAGGCTCACCGCCAGCTTGGCGACCTTGAGCGCGTCTAGGAAGCGGAAGCTCTCCTCTTCGCCGCCCTTGAGGAACAGCGAGAAGGTGGAGCCTGCGCCAAGGCAATGCCGCGCGTAGATATCCTTCTGGCGCGCATCCTTCAGCATGCCGAGATAGCCGAGCCCTTCGACCTTGGGATGCTTGGCCAGGAATTCGCAAACCTTCGCCGCGTTCTCGCCCGCGCGCTGCATCCGCAGCTCGACGGTTTCGAGGGAGCGCAGCAGCATCCATGCGGTGTTGGGATCGGCGATCCCGCCCATCGTGTTGCGGATCATGCGCACCGGGTTCATCCACTTCTCGTCGCCGGCAATGCTGCCCGCGACGAGATCCGAATGCCCACCGACATACTTGGTCAGCGAATAGCAGACGATGTCCGCGCCGTGTTCGAGCGGGCGCTGCCACAGCGGCCCGAGGAAGGTATTGTCGATCGCGATGGGGCAATCGGGCGTCAGCGCGGCGTCGCGTGCCTCGCGGACCATCTCGATATCGACCAGCGCGTTGGTCGGGTTGCCGGGGCTTTCGAGGTAGATCATGGCGACCTTGCCGCCATTCTCGTCCGCCATGTCCTTTGCACGCGCCAGCACCTTGTCGAATTCCTCGCGCGTCGCGCCTGCCGGGAAGTCGACATATTTGACGCCGAACTTGGCGAGGATCTTGGCAACGAAACCCTCGGTCGCGGCGTAAAGCGGGCCGGAATGGACGATCACGTCGCCGGCGTTGCAATACGCCATCATCATCACGCAGATCGCGGTCATCCCGCTCGAGAAGCACAGCGCGTCTTCCGCGCCATCCCAGATCGCGAGGCGGTCTTCGAGGATTTCCTGGTTCGGCCCGTTGAAGCGCGAATAGACGAGGCCTTCGGCGCCGCCTTCGCGCATGCCGGTAATGCCTTCGAAATGGCGCTTGCCCGCAGCCGCGCTCTCGAAGGCGAAGGTGCTGGTCAGGAAGATCGGCGCCTTGAGCGATCCTTCGGAAAGCGACGGATCGTAGCCATGGCCCATCATCAGGGTCGAGGGCTTGAGCTGGCGCCCTTCGATCTTCGTGATCTCGGGCTTGGGCTTGCGACGGGGGGTAGGTGTTTCGACGGCGTCGACCGCATCGGTCATGGTTCGGCCTCCTCAAATGCGCCCCCAGGAAGGCGGGGGCTCGGGTTCGAGGCAGGGCCGGAGGCGGCCCGTTCCTAACCTCCGCAGGAACGCATCTCCACCGGCTGCCGATAGTCGAACGCGCGGATACCCGCGCAGGTTTCGCCAATCAAGCGCATGGTGCGCTCAGACCACCGCCGCGACCGTCCAAACCGCGCCGACGATCAGGACCACGCCGATCAGGTCGAGCATCACGCCGGCCGTGACCATCCGCCCGATCCGTATCCGCCCGGTCGACCAGGCGATGGCATTGGGCCCGGTCCCTGCGGGCAGCATGAAGCCCCAGCTCGCCGCCAGCGCCACCGGCAGCGCGAGCAGTTCGGGCGGCGCGCCGAGCGTGACGATCAGGCTGGCGACGACGGGCACGATGGCCGATGCGGTCGCGACGTTGCTAGCGAACTCGGTGATGAGGATCACCATCGCGACCACCGCGAAGGCGACCAGCAGCAGCGGCACGGCGGAAAGCGGCAGCAGCGCATCGCCGAGCCAGGTGGCCAGCCCGCTCGCGGTCATGCCCGCCGCCAGCGCGAGCCCGCCGCCGAACATCATGATGACGCCCCATGGCGCGCGGTCGGCCTCGCTCCAGTTGAGCAGCGTGCGGCCCGTGCCGTCGGGGATCAGGAACAGGAGCAGGCTGGCGCCGATGGCGATGGTGCCGTCGGTCAGCGATCCTTCGGGCAGCAGCGGGCCGAGCAGCGGCTGGCTCATCCACAGCAGGAAGGTGATGGCGACCAGCGGAACGAGGCGCTTTTCGGGCGCGCTCCAGTCGTGCTCCACCGGGATCGCCTCGCGCGCGGCGTCCGAATCGAAAGGCCGGTCGCGCACCCGCTGAACTCGCGCGATGATGGCAGCCGCGAGCGGAATGCCGATGATCACCACCGGCAGGCCGTACATCGTCCAGGCCGCAAAGCTGATCCGCACGCCGATGGTCTGGTCGAGCAGGCCGACCGCGATGGCATTGGTGGGCGAGCCGACCAGCGTGCCGAGCCCGCCGATGCTGCACGCGAAGGCAATGCCCATCGGCAACGCGCCGCTCAGCCCCTCCGTATCGGGTTCCGCGCCATCCCTGCCCTCGCGAGCGGCCTGGGGCCCCGCCGACAGAACCGCGAGCGCGACCGGCATCATGATAAGCGCGGTCGAGGTGTTGGAGATCAGCATGGAGAGGATCGCCGCGCTGATCATGAAGGCCAGCAGCAGCCGGCCGGGTCCGGCATGCGCGCCGGCAAGCCTCAGGATGCCGAGCGACAGCCGCCGATGAAGGCCGACCCGCTCGATGGCGAGCGCGATGAAGGCCCCGCCCAGCAGCAGGAACAGGATCGGCGAGTAATATGCGCTCGCGGTCTCGTTCGCGTCCATCACGCCCGCGAAGGGCAGGACGAGAAAGGGCATCAGCGCGGTCGCGGTAAGCGGCAACGCCTCGGTGATCCACCAGGCGGCCATCAGCACGACCAGCCCGGCGACGACGAAGCCCTCGCGGCTCAGCCCGGCAGGCGGCGATGCGAAGATCGCGAAGCCCAGCGCGGCGAGCCCGACGAGCAATCCGATAGCCTTGGCCCGCATGCCTCCCCCTCCCTCAGATCGCGCAGGTATTTTTGCGCTTCATTCGGGAGCGGGCGGGCAAATGCAAGTGCAGGGGCGGGGCGGGCATGGTGTAGCAACCGCGCCCGGCCGAGGACCCGGAAGCCTATTCGACTTCGTTGTCCTCCTCTTCCTCGGGCTCGTCGGGCAACACGATGACGCGCCCGATGCGGTCGCCGCGGCGGATCGCCTTGTTCAGCTTCTCGTTGCGTTCCGCGACCATCCGCAGAATGTTCCGCGGGATCTGCGAGGTGTCCACCGGCTGGAGATTGCCATTCTCGTCCGTGGTCTGGACGTTCGTGTAGACAGGCTCCTTTTCCCCTTTCGCGAGGTCCGCGATATCTTCCTCGTAAAGGACCGCGTCGACTTCGTCGGTCTTGTCGAGAAGCTCGAGCACTTCCTCGCTCGCATAGTTGCGCAGGTGGACCCGCAGATCGTCCGGCCAGGCGGGGAAGAAGAACGGGCGCGCCTCGGCATAAATGCGCGAGACCTGAAGGGTCGATCCGCGATTGTGGACCCCGCGCAGGGCGTTGACGAATTCGCGTGCCGCCCCGTCCAGCAGCGTGTCGACATTATCGCCGGTAAAGGCCTTGCGGCGCAGCGACGGGCCGCCGATATCGCCACGGAAGAAGCCGTACATCACCTTGGGATCGCGCCAGTTGGGAAACACGATCTTGGTGCGGATGTCGCGCGGGCTCATCGCCACGCCGTTCACGGTGATGAAGGGCGCTTCGTCGAGCGGAAGCTCCTCCGGGCCGATCTTGAGGTTGGAGGGACGGCTGAGCGGATAGGCCAGCGCGATCTGTTCGATCACGGCTACGTTGTGCAGGTTGATCCAGTAGGCGAGCTGCTCGTTGCGGGGCAGTTTGGCGATCTCGAGCTGATCGGCCATGCTCTCGAGATCCTGCCGGTAGGTGGTGAGCGATTCGATCACATCGTCTTCGAGGTAGGAGAAGGCGACCCGGTTGCCTTCGAGGCGATAGGGCGAATCGTGGCCGTAGACCACGCGGGTGCCCACCGACGGCAGAACCGTCGGTGCGCGTTCGCGCAGGGAAATGCCCATCGAGAACACGAAGAAATCGAGCGCCTCGTCCCACACCGCATAGTCCAGCCGGGTGGCCTTCGTGCTTTCCTGAGGGACGAAGCGGTCGAAGCGCGCATCGCCCTGGACAGCCGCGCTTCCCTGCGCCTCGGCCTGCGCCAGAGCGGGGGCGGGCGACAACACCAGTCCGGCGGCGCCGAGCCCGACGAGAACGGCATTGCGCAGATGAGCTGGTCGATGATCCATGATTTTCCGTTTCCCTGAAGTCCTGGCGATTGAACGCGAGCCGACACATCGCTGCCATGCTCGCCCCATTCCCACAAACGCGCTCCGCGATCACCCTGCGGATCGGAGGAACGGCAATCCTGGCCCGATCAACGACATGCGTGGCGCGCCCGAAGCCGGTCGGCGATGCAAGACGGCTCGTTCAGCGTCGATCCATTGCCACTACGCCATATCGCCTTCCATGAAAAATCGTGGTTTCCTCTTGGCTTCGCTCGCGAGCGCCCTGTTGCTCGCAGGCCTCACCGTGGCACCGGCAACGCCCCTCGTCGCGCAGACCGAGCAGTCGACCTGGTCGATCGGCCCGGTCATCCGGGGCAAGAACTATTCCTCCCGCATGCCCGCGACCATGCGGCCGACGACCGAGGGTGCGGCGTTCGACTTTCCCTACCCCACGGCCAGCGCGGGCCATGTCCATTACGTGACCACGCCGAGCGGATCGCTCGCGGGTGCGGAGCGGATCGTGATGCGCTACCGGATCGACGCGGCGCCCGGCACGCGCTTCGTGGCGCAGGAAGACCCGCGAGGGACCGCCACGCTCTCGCTCTATTTCCAGCGGATAGGCGACACGTGGACGATGCGCACGCCGCATTATCGCTGGTATTCGCCCATGGATCGCCTGATGCCGCTTTCGCCGGGCACGCATGAGGTGGCCATCGACCTCGACGAGGAGTGGATCGCGATGAGCCACGAGCCGCGTTCCGCGATTCCCGGGGCTTTCGAGGCCGCGCTGGCCCGCGCGGAAACCGTGGGCTTCACCTTCGGCTCGGCTCCGCTACGCGGACACGGCGTCTACGCCACCGGCCCGGCGCGCTTCACCCTGCTCGATTTCCGGGTCGAGTAACGGCCCAGCGCTAGGCCGTTTCGAGGTCGAAGCGCCGCACGTGCCAGCGCAATTGCTCCTCGGTGGCACCGGGCACATCGTTGACACGGCTGAGCTCGATCTCGCCTGCGAGGCTCTGCCCGTTCGAGCCGGTGATGGTGACAGGCGCGGTGTAATAGAGCGTGCCTGCCGCGCCCTCCATCGTGCCGGTGGGCGCGGACACGGTGATCGTACCGAAATCGGCAAAGGTGCCTGCAAGCTCCGCTCCGCCGGTGCCGCCACTTGCCTCGTCCCCCATCAGCCTGCGCGCCTGGTCGAACTCCTTGCGCTCGATCGCGCGGATGAAGGCGAGCAGCACGTTGCGCGCGCCTTTTTCTCCCCGCTCGGCCTCGGGCGTCAGCGGTGCGGGCGTGAGGTCGGGGTGGGCGTCGTCTTGCGCATCGGCGCTCCCGTCGGGCAGCAGGGGAGGCGAGGGCGGGGCGACTGCGTCTGCCTGCCCCTCCGGCTCGACCGGAGTCGGTTCGCCGTCCTCGGGGGCAGGCGGATTGCATGCCGAAAGGATCAGGCCGGTGAGGACCGCGAGAGCGACTGGTTTCATGCAAGCAAAAACCGGGGAGACGCTGGTCGCGTTCCCCGGTTCGTTTCTCTGGAAGGCGAGGCCTTATTTGGGGGCCAGCACCATCAGCATCTGGCGCCCTTCGAGACGCGGGAACGCCTCGACCTTGGCGATCTCTTCCACATCGTCCTGCACGCGGCGTAGCAGGTCCATCCCGATCTGCTGGTGCGCCATCTCGCGCCCGCGGAAGCGCAGGGTGACCTTCACCTTGTCGCCGTTCTCGATGAACTTGTTCACGTTGCGCATCTTCACATCGTAATCGTGCGTGTCGATGTTCGGACGCATTTTCACTTCCTTGATGTCCTGCGTCTTCTGCGTCTTGCGCGCGAGGTTCGCCTTCTTCTGCGCTTCATAGCGGTGCTTGCCGACATCGAGGAACTTGCACACGGGCGGATCGGCGTTGGGCGAAACCTCGACCAGGTTCAGGCCGACTTCCTGAGCGCGCTCGATCGCTTCGCGCGTGTTGAGGACACCGATATTCTCCCCGGTATCGTCGATGACGCGCACCTTGGGGGACTGGATAAAATTGTCGTAGCGCGGGCCGCTTTTGGTCGGCGGCTGAAGGGAACGACGGGGGGGACGTGCTATGGGATGCTCTCCTGAGATAGTGAAAAACGCGCGCCTTATTTAGGGCTTTTTCCCGCGATGCGAAAGGGGGCTACGCCACGTCGCGCGCGGATTCGGGCGAGGATAGGTGCTTATGCGGCGTGTTTTTGTGCGCGCCACAGGGGAAATCGCACTAGCTGCCCCCGCGCCACGCACGCCGCTTCGATTCTGTCGGCCGGGCTCAGGCTCTTGCGAATCGCCGGATGGCCCGCGTCCATCCCCCCGGTCAGCGCGCCGAACGCGGGCAGCACCATGCGCGGCGCGCGGGTCTCGCTGCGGGCGATCACCGCGCAGGGGCGGCGGATGCGGCGCCCGCGAACCGTCACGTCGAGCTTGGGGTGCCAGTGCCCGGAAAGCTCTGCCCGGGTTTCGCCCGGCTGCGCCTCGTGACGGCAGACGACGCCGCCGATTTCGAGTTCGCCCGCCAGCCTGCCACCGCATTCGGCAGCGGCACCCGCGGCGTCGGACGGCCCGTCATGGTTGCCGGTTATCCAGACCCAGTCGAGCGTGCGGGTGAGATCTCGCAGCATGGCGCATGTTGCATCGTCCATCCGCGCCGCGCCATCGGGATCGTGGAAATTGTCACCCAGGGTGACGACCCGCTCCGCCCCCGTCTCGCGCACGGCCTGCGCCACCGCTTCCAGTGTCGCGCGGCTGTCGTAAGGCGGCAGCGGCTGGCCGTGTTGCGCGAAAAAGCTCGCCTTTTCGAGGTGCAGGTCGGCGACGAACAGCGTCTTAAGCTGCGGCCAGAAGACCGAACGGTCGCTGCGCAGAAGCAGCTCCGTCTTGCCGAACGAAAGGGGAACCATGGGGCTCCCTTGCCCTAGGGAGGAAGGCTTGGCAAGGGAGGTTCCTGCCCCCACGCAACCACGGAAAGCCGATGCCCGACTGGTCCGATCAAACGCAAGAAGCCCGCGCCTGGTTCGAGACCCTGCGCGACAGGATCTGCGCCGAGTTCGAGGCGATCGAGCGCGAGGCAGGCTCCGACGCCGCCTTCGACTACACGCCCTGGAACCGCGAGGAAGAGGGCAACGACAACCCCGGCGGCGGCGTGCGCGGGGTGATGAAGGGCAAGGTGTTCGAGAAAGTCGGCGTCAATGTCTCGACCGTGCACGGCAACTTTTCGCCTGATTTCGCCGCGACCATCCATGGGGCGGACGAAAGCCCGCGTTTCTCCGCCACCGGGATCAGCCTGGTCGCGCACATGGCCAATCCGCATGTGCCCGCCGTCCACATGAACACGCGCTTCCTCGTCACCGGCAAGGCGTGGTTCGGCGGGGGCGCCGATCTCAATCCGCCGATCCCCTACGAGGAAGATACGCAGGCGTTTCACGCCGCCTTCCGCGCCGCCTGCGCCAAGCACAACCCGACCTATTACGAACGCTTCAGCAAGTGGGCGGACGACTATTTCTACATTCCCCACAGGGGCGTCCATCGCGGGGTGGGCGGGATCTTCTACGACCATCTCGAGTGCGACAACGAAGCGGCCTTTGCCCGCAACCTCGATTTCACGAAGGACGTCGGCCAGACGTTCCTCGACGTGTTTCCCGGCATCGTCCGCAAGCGGATGGACGCGGACTGGACCGAGGAAGACAGGCGCCGCCAGCTCGAATGGCGCGGGCGCTATGCCGAATTCAATCTCGTCTATGATCGCGGCACGCTGTTCGGGCTGAGGACCGGCGGCAATGTCGACGCGATCCTGATGAGCCTCCCGCCCGAAGCGGTGTGGACGTAAGGCACGTACCTTCCCAACATGCGATGACCATGTGTTAAGGCACGGTTCGTCCGGTCGCGTGTTGGACCGACGACACAATTTTTCCCGGAGACCCAGATGTTTCGCGCCACGCTACTCGCCACCGCTACCCTGTTCGCCACTGCCTGCACCACGACCGACGGTGCGCAGGAGGCATCCGTTGAGCGGCAGGCGATGGTCTCACCGATTCTGACCACGCCCGATGCGGTGGACGAGCGCACCTACGCACAGCCGCAGGTCGCACGGGTGACGCATGTCGCGCTCGATCTCGATCTCGATTTCGATGCGCAGAGGGTGGGCGGAACCGCCACGCTCGATGTGCTGGCGGCTCCGGGCGCCGAACGGATCGTGCTGGACAGTAACGGCTTGCAGATTGCCTCTGTCACCGATGGCGCCGGTCGCCAGCTGCAGTATGCGCTGGGCGAGATGGTAGAAGACGGCGGAAAGGGTGCTCCGCTCACGATCCAGCTCGACGGTGCCAAGAAGCTTGTCATCTCCTATCGCGCGCCCGCCGATGCCGCCGCCCTGCAATGGCTGACGCCCGAGCAGACTGCCGGGGGCGAATACCCCTATCTGTTCAGCCAGGGGCAGGCGATCCTCAACCGGACGTGGATTCCCACGCAGGACAGCCCCGGCATCCGCCAGACATGGGAAGCACGGATCACCGCGCCCAAGCCGCTCGATGTCGTAATGAGCGGGGTGCGCCAGGGCGAGCCCGAAGACCTCGGAAACGGGCGCCGCGCGTTCCGCTTCGTGATGGACAAGCCCGTCCCGCCCTATCTCATCGCGATTGCCGCGGGCGATATCGACTTCCGCGCCATCGGCTCGCGCAGCGGCGTATGGGCCGAACCCTCGGTGCTGGATCGCGCATGGCGCGAGGTCAACGATACCGAGGAGATGATCGAGGCGGCCGAGGAACTGTACGGCGAATATCGCTGGGGCCGCTACGACATGATCGTGCTGCCGCCCGCCTTCCCGTACGGCGGGATGGAAAACCCGGTGATGACCTTCCTCACGCCGACCTTCATCGCGGGCGACAAGTCCAACAATGGCCTCGTCGCACACGAGCTGGCGCATAGCTGGTCGGGCAACCTTGTGACCAATGCGGTGTGGGGGGACGGCTGGCTCAACGAAGGCGTCACCTCCTATTTCGAGAACCGGATCGTCGAGGAAGTCTATGGCAAAGCCCGGGCCGAGCAGGAAGCCGCGCTCGCTTTTGCCAATATCGTCGAGACGCTGGACGAAGTGGGCGAGGACGCGCCCGGCACCGCGCTGCATAACGACGGGTCGGGTGAGCTGATCGGCAGCGCCATCGCCTACGACAAGGGCCATTTCTTCCTCCGCACGGTCGAGCGGATCGTGGGCCGCGAGCGGTTCGATGCGTGGCTGCGCCAGTGGTTCGACAACCATGCCTTCGAGCCCGCGACCAGCCGCTTGCTACTGGAGGACATGCAGCGAAACCTCGTGCGTTCACCCGAGGAAGCCGAGCGGTTGATGTTGAGCGAATGGATTTTCGAGCCCGGCCTGCCGTCCAACGTCGCCAGGCCCGACCCGCAGGCCTTTGCCACGGTCGATGCGGCGGTCGATGCCTATGCCGCGAGCGGGGCGATTCCCGCCGGGTGGAGCGAATGGACCGCCGCCGAGCAGATGCGCTTTCTCGACAATATCCCCAAGGAGCGCAGCGCCGCGCAGCTGGCGACGCTGAACGAGGCGCTGGGCCTGTCCGAGACCGGCAATAACGAAGTGCTGTTCCTCTGGCTCGAACTGGCGCTCGCCAACCGCTACGATCCGGCGGTGCCGCAGGCCGAGACCTTCCTCGCCGAGATCGGGCGTGCGAAGTTCGTCCGCCCGCTGTTTCAGGTGCTGTGGGATGAAGGCGAGTGGGGCCGCCCGATCGCCACCCGCATCTATGCCGAAACGCGCGACGGCTACCACGCGGTGACGCGCGGAGGGATCGACCGGCTGATGGAGGCTGGCGCTTCCTGAGCCGGGCGAGCCCGACACGGTTACCGGCGCGGATTTAACGCGTTGCAATAATCCGCGCCGCACCGCACATCTGCGGGTAAGATGCTGCGTCAGTACGAACTTGTTGAGAGGGTCAAGGCCTACGACCCCGACGCCGACGAGGCGATGCTCAATCACGCCTATGTCTATACCGTGCAGAAGCACGGGGCGCAGAAGCGTGCCAGCGGCGACCCTTATTTCAGCCACCCGGTCGAGGTCGCGGGGCTGATGACCGACCTGAAGCTCGACCAGGAGACGATCGCGACCGCGCTGCTCCACGATACGGTGGAGGACACGCTCACCACGATCGACGATATCGAGGCCAATTTCGGGCCCGAGATCGCGCGGCTGGTCGACGGCGTGACCAAGCTGTCCAAGATCGAGCAGATGCCCGAGGACGAACGCGCGGCGGAAAACCTGCGCAAGTTCCTGCTGGCCATGAGCGAGGACATCCGCGTGCTGCTGGTCAAGCTGGGCGACCGGCTGCACAACATGCGCACGCTCCACTTCATCAAGAACGAGGACAAGCGCCGCCGCATCGCGCGCGAGACGATCGATATCTACGCGCCGCTCGCGGAGCGTATCGGCATGTACGAATACATGCGCGAGATGCAGGCGCTCGCCTTCGAGCATCTCGAGCCCGATGCCTTCGCGACCATTTCCGGGCGGCTGACACAGATCCGCGAGCAGGAAGGCGCGCAGGTCGACGAGATTGCGCTCGCGATCAAGCAGGCGCTCGCCGAAGCGGGGCTGAAGGTCGAAGTGAAGGGGCGCGAGAAGCAGCCCTATTCGATCTGGCGCAAGATGGCCGAACGCCATGTCAGCTTCGACCAGATCACCGATATCTTCGCCTTCCGCGTGCTGTGCGAAACGCCGGAGGATTGCTACCGCGCGCTCGGCACGCTGCACACGACGTGGCAGTTCATTCCGGGCCGGTTCAAGGATTACATCTCCACCCCCAAGAACAACGGCTATCGCTCGCTCCACACCGCGCTGATCTACCAGGGGTCGATGCGGGTCGAGGTGCAGATCCGCACGCAGGAGATGCACCGGACCAATCACTTCGGGCTCGCCGCCCACTGGGCCTACAAGCAGCACGACGAGCCCGACGGGCAGGTCGCCTGGCTGCGCGACCTGATCGAGATCGTCGATACCAGCCACGATCCCGAAGAACTGCTCGAGAACACAAGGCTGGCGATCTACCAGGACCGGATCTTCGCCTTCTCCCCCAAGGGCGCGCTGTTCCAGTTGCCCAAGGGCGCGACGCCGGTCGACTTCGCCTTCGCGGTCCATACCGATCTGGGCGCGCAGACGATCGGCGCGAAGATCAACGGGCGGCACATGCCGCTGCGGACCCCGCTGGCCAATGGCGACGTGGTGGAGATCATCAAGGGCAGCGATGCCGAGCCGCAGCTGTCATGGCTGGGCTTCGTCGTGACCGGCAAGGCGCGCGCCGCGATCCGCCGGGCGGTGCGCGACAAGGAGCGCGAGGAAGTCGCCGAACTGGGCGCCAAGCTCTACGATCAGATCGCCGCGCGCACGCCCGCCAAGGTCGGCAAGAAGGCGCTGCGCGAAGCGCTCAGGCGGCTCGACATGGAGGACGAGGAGGATCTGATGTACGCCATCGGGGCGGCGCAGATTACCGATCACGAGGTGATGGAAGCGCTGGTGCCGGGCAGCACTGCCGATTTCGAAGAGCAGCCCGAAGAGATGCGCCACAAGAAGCAGGCAATCTCCATCCGCGGGCTCAAACCCGGCAAGGCCTACACGCTTGCCGATTGCTGCCACCCCGTGCCGGGCGACCGCATCGTGGGGCTGCGGCGCAAGGGCGAGAGTGTGGAGGTGCATAATATCCAGTGCCTCAGCCTTGCGAGCGGGATCGACAATGACTGGCTCGATCTCGACTGGGGCAGCGGTTCGGGCGTGGCGATCGGGCGGCTGGCCGTGGTGCTCTACGACCGGCGCGGATCGCTGGCCGAGATGGCGAATATCGTCGCCCAGAACCATGCCGATGTCCGCAGCCTCCATCAGGTGCGCGTGGAAAACCCCTTCGCCCATTACGAGATCGACGTGGAGGTGCAGGATCTGGCGCACCTGACCCGCATCCTCAGCGCGCTGCGCGCGAGCGACGCGGTGGCGCAAGCCGACCGGATTTAACGTCGGGCGAGGTCCGCAGCGTTCGGCCAGTGCATGCGGTAGCGGATTTCGTCGGGCGCCTTGTCCCAGTCCGAGGTAATCCGCTCGGCGATGTCCGCCCCCAGCGCGCGGTAGAAGCCGACCGCGCCGTGATTGCGCTCGAACACCCACAGATAGAGGCCCCGTCCTGAACCTGCATCGGGATTGCGGGTGGCGACGCGGCTTGCGGCTTCGACCAGCAGCGCCTTGCCGACGCCCTGTCCCCGCACCGATGCCGCGCTATGCAGATTGTCGACGAAGCCGCCCCACGCCGGTTCGCGCTCGTGGAACAGACTGGCGAAGCCGACGATGCCCTGCTCACCCTCGGCCACGATCACTTCCAGATCGGGCGCGGGGTCGGTCAGCCTTTGCTGCCATATCGCGCGGCGATCCTCCTCGATCGGCCCGGCGAGGTAGGCGGGGTCGAGAATATCGGCATAGGTCTCGCGCCAGTTGGCGGTATGCAGCGCGGCGATGGCTTGGGCGTCGTCCGCCGTTGCATCGCGCAGCGCGAAGGTGCTCACTGATCCTCGGCGATCACGTCGAAGCTGCGGACGGGCACGGGAATGTTGCAGATATCCGCGCCGCCCGCGGGGGTGATGAAGAACGGATCGCGGCGGTTGGCGCGGGCACCGGCGTAGGCTGCGAAGCTGCCGCTCTCGGTAGAGAGATATTCGAAGCGCGGCTGTTCGCTGTCGGGCAGGTCTGCAGCCATGCGGACCGAGACGATCGGCACACGCTTGCTCTCGTCCTCGTAGAACCCCAGCGGGCCCTTGCCGCGCGGCAGGCTGGAGAGGTGCTCGATCCCCTCGACGATCCGTCCCACCACCGCGATGTTGCGGTCGAGATGGCGCGGCGCATGGCCGATCACGGTATAGAGCTGCGATCCATCGCCGGTGTCGGGCGACATCCCGCGCCCCACGCCGACCATGCCGTAGCAATGGACAGGCCATTGCCGCGCGAGATGCATTCCCTGGATACCCGCAATCGGCCAGCCATCGCGGAAACTCGAAAAATCGGCATAGGCGTCGGTCATGATGGGCGCGGGCCACTCGCCGATCACGCGCGGCTGGCGCTTCGCTGCGGTGACCGACCCGGTCAGCCAATTGGGCGAGCCTGCGGTATACTCATTCTCGCTGGGCGCTTTCAGCCCATCGGGCACGGGCTTGGGTTCGACACCCATTTCCGGGTCGGGCTGGCCCCACTGGACGACGTAATTGTCCTGTACCCGCAGGATCATGCTGCCATCCCAGTATTCACTGCGGGCGAGGGTGCGGATGTTCTCGACCCAGCCCTGGCTGAAGGGCTCGGAGATCAGCTGCATCACGACCTTGCGTTCGGTGCCATCCTCCAGCGGTTGCAGGGTCATCACGACGAGGTCTTCGGGATCGATGACGACCCAGTCTTCGACCGGCGCGGCGTTGAAGATCTGGCCTGGAGAGGGTGGAGGTGCCTCCGCCTCCTGCGCGACAGATGCGGTGGCGAGCGCGATGGTCGCGGCGGCGGCAAAGAGTATACGCATGAAGTTCCCCGTCATTGCGAGCCCGGCCTCAGGCCGGGTGTGGCAATCCAGAGCGGATCGCATCGACGCCCTAGATTGCTTCGTCGCTTCGCTCCTCGCAATGACGAATTTGAAATCACCCCGCTATATCCTCCAGCGCATGCATGTCGTCGTCCGACAGGCCGAAGTGGTGCCCGATCTCATGGATCACCACATGCTTCACCAGGTGCTCCAGCGTCTCGTCCCCGCGCTCGGCCCATTCGTCGAGGATCGGGCGGCGGAACAGGCGGATGCGCGTGGGAAGCGTGCCCGACATCTCGATACTGCGCTCGGTCAGCGCGTGGCCTTCGTAGACGCCGGTCAGCTCGAACGGGTTTTCGAGCCCGACTTCGCGCAGCGTCTCCTCGTCGGCGAAATCCTGCACCGCGAAGACCACATCGCCCAGCTGTTCGCGAAAGGCCTGCGGAAGGGCGGCGATGGCCGCGCGGCCGAGCGCTTCCATTTCATCGAGGGTGACGGGCGTGCCGAACTGTCTCATGCGTTTCGCCTAGCGGATCGACGCCGCCTTGCGAAGCAATCGTAACGCGGCTAGGTGCCACGCCTTCCCGAGCGCTCAAGCAGCGAAGCGGTAGCGCGGTCGTCCGCGCTCAAGCAGCGAAGCGGTAGCGCAAAAAGGGACGCGGAGCGGTGGCCGAGTGGTCGAAGGCGCACGCCTGGAAAGTGTGTATACGGTAACCCCGTATCGAGGGTTCGAATCCCTCCCGCTCCGCCATCAAC
>MDTG01304010.1_pt1 | contig 56384 bp, 73 predicted proteins | sample 811421 | NCBI WGS metagenome assembly MDTG01 (sample SAMN05326645, study PRJNA326480) | marine metagenome | isolation source: seawater | place: Pacific Ocean: South East | collected 2011
GGCCTGATTGTAGAAGATGCGGCCGAAGTGGTCGCGGTCGGGAAAGACCTCGGTCTGGTTCGGCAGGTTGGCGCCGCCGGAATCGACCAGATAGATGCAGGGCAGACGGTTTTCCATCGCCACTTCCTGCGCGCGCAGGTGCTTCTTCACCGTCATCGGATAATAGGTGCCGCCCTTGATGGTGGCATCGTTGCACACGATCATGCAGTCGCGGCCCGAGACGCGGCCGATGCCGGTGATCAGGCCCGCGCCATGGATCGCATCCCCGTACATCCCGTGCGCGGCAAGCGCGCCAAGCTCCAGGAAGGGCGTGCCGGGGTCGAGCAGCCGTGTCACCCGCTCGCGCGGCAGCAGCTTGCCCCGCGACAGGTGTCGCTCGCGGGCGCGGTCGTTGCCGCCGCGCGCGGCCTCCGCCCGCTTTTGCGAAAGATCCTCCGCCAGTGCCGCCCAGGCACTGCGATTGGCTTCCAGCTCCGCGCCCTGGATTGTGGAATTGCTGCGCAGGATCGCCACCCGTTCGCCCCCTCGGTTCCGCTTGTCGACCGCACCCGCACGGTCAAAGACCTCATTCGGGAAAAGACATTGAATGACGTTTACGTGCCAGTCAATGTCTTATGATTTTGTTTTAAGTATCAGTAATTTACTGAATACCTTAAACCTCATCCGCATCAACGACAGCGGTTTCCTTCGCAGCGTCCGCGCACCATGCCTGCATCAGGGGATGCGCCATCACCGCTTCGGCGTAGGCCCGTTCCGTCTCACTCATGTCCAGGCAGTAGGTCAAAAACCGCGTGACCACCGGCGCATAGAAACAGTCGGCGGCGGAAAAGGCGCCGAAGAGGAACGGACCGCCGTCGCCGGCCCTGGACCGGCAGGTCGTCCAGATCTCGCGTACGCGCGCGGTGTCGCGGTCCGCCGTGGCGCCTTTGGGATGCGGTGCCGGTTCCCGGCGCAGGTTCATGGGAAACTGCCCGCGCAGGTCGGGAAATCCGGAATGGAACTCCGCGCAGATCGAGCGCGCATGGGCACGGGCATGAGGATCGGCCGGCCAAAGCCCCGCATCGGGGAAGCGTTCGGCCAGATACTCGATGATCGCCAGCGTGTCCCACACGGCGAGATCGCCATCGATCAGCACCGGCACGCGCCCGGCCGGCGACAGCTGCTTGATCCGCTCGTAGAACTCCGGCGTGTCGAGTGGGAGCAGGTCTTCCTCGAAAGGGGCGCCGGTCAGCGAGAGCGCGAGCCAGGCACGCAGCGACCAGGACGAGTAATTCTTGTTTCCGACAATCAGCTTCATTGCGACCACTATCCATCTTCTGCGGGAAATGATTCGCCTTACGGAAGGCGGTGATGTTTAGTGTGGCCGAAATCAGATCCCTGCGACAGCCACATGATCCAGCTCCCTGCCCGCTTCCGCCTCTTGCGAAATCTGCCAGCGCTTGCCGCGCTGCTTGTCATGACGACCGGCGGCGCCCTGTCGGATACGCGGGCGCCCGAGCCCTTCACCGTTGCCAACACCGCGACGCTCACCCGCTCCGATAGCGGGGTCGCGATCGTTCCGACCGGGTTCGAGCAACGCCTTGTGCATATTTCCGTCTGCGAGCAGGACACCGAACTCGTGATCGATGCCGGCGCGTCCATGCGCCTGTGGCGCATTCCCACCGGCCTGTCGCGGATCGAATGGCCGGTCTCCGCGGGCGTCAGCCTGTCGCGCGACGATGCGGTCGCCCTCGCCGGGGTCACGGCGCCGGAAAGCGTCGTCACCTGGGGCGCGGAAGTGGACTGGCCGGGCCTCGGCCCGGTCACGCTGGTCGTTTTCAGAATGGGTCCGGACCGGTTTGGCGGCCTGTTGTCGAGCATGCCCTCGGGCGTGCGCCAACTCCGCCAGATGGTGTTCCAGCGCGCCTCGGCTCATGGCCGCCAGCGTCCGCAAAGCCGTCCCGTCGAGGCTTGCCCCGACTGCTGACCCGCCCGGACGCTCAGCGCGCCCCGCCGTCCGGCGCGGGGTCTTCGACCGGCCCGCCCTCAGCCATCCACGCGCCGAAACCGCCGTCGATATGCGCCGCGCGCGCCAACCCCATATCCTGCACCGTCTTCGTCGCCAGCGCCGAGCGCCAACCGGCGGCGCAGAAGAAGACGAACCGCTTGTCCTCGCCAAACACCGGCTTGTGATAGGGGCTGTCCGGGTCGACCCAGAACTCCAGCATGCCGCGCGGGGCATGGACCGCACCCGGCATCCGCCCTTCCCGGCCCAGCTCGCGGATATCGCGAATGTCGACGAAGACGACACCGGGATCACCATGAAGCGCCATGGCATCGGCCACGCTCAGCGTCTCGATCTCGGCATTGGCCTCCTCGATCAGCGCCTTGTAGCCCTTGGTCATCGCTCCCGACATTTTGTCCCTCTCCCGGTTTGAGCGCCTTGTATGTCCGCGCAGTCTTCGCGCTTGGCGCGGGTTTTTCAAGACGCGATCCCAGATCGACGGCGGACGGTGATGCGAGCGGCGCAAACAAAAAGGGGCGCGGCCAGGCCGCACCCCTTGTTTCGACTTCGGTGTCTTGCGGCCCTCAGGGCCGCGCCGCGTCTATTGAACCGCAACCACCGTCGCGGGACCGACGTCGGCACCGCCGAAAACGACCATCAAGGCGAGAACGCCACCGGCCAGGATAACGGCCCATGCCGCTACGCCCCAGCAGGATTTCTGCACATGTTCGTCCATGAAAACCCCTTGTCCGATCCTGAGCCCATGATGAGTATCGGCGGCACCAATTGCGCGCCGTGTTCGGACGAGCGGGATTTAACGATTTGGCAACGCTTTCGCAAGGTCGAATTTTGAGCAACCTGCCGTGCGCGTCACGCATGGCGGGATTTTCGTCCAACCCCCGCCCTTTGCCCACAGGATCCTGTGGACACCCAAGCGCTGCGGATCGGCCGATCCAAACGGGTTCGCCCGACTTTCGCGGGTTCACGGCAGTCGGGCACGGGACGCCTCCCTTGATCGCACAAGCGCGCAAGGCCACTGTGGAGCGCACGCTCACGCCCCGCGTACGTCCGGCACAGGAACGCTGATGGACATTCTCACGCCCCTCGATCTTGCCGCCCTTGCCTGGTTCCTAGCGGGCTGGCTCGGCTTTCACGCCGTCGTCGAGCTGTCGCCCTTGCGCAAGCGCACGCTGTCGCATGCGATGAACCGGCATCGCATCGGCTGGATGATGGAGATGAGCCGCCGACCGGTCAGGATCATGGACATCGCCGTTGCCGGCGGGCTTCAGCAGGGCACGGGCTTCTTCGCCTCGACATCGCTGCTGGCGATCGGCGGTTGCTTCGCCCTGCTGACCTCGACCGAATCGGTCTTTCGCATCATGCAGGATCTCGGGCTGGACGAAGGGCGCAATCCCGCCACGTGGGAGTTGAAGGTGATCGGCCTGACGCTGATCTACGCCTATGCGTTCTTCAAGTTCGGCTGGGCCTACCGGCTGTTCAACTATGCCACGATCATGATGGGCGCCATGCCGGACGGGGATCCGGCGCCGGCGCATGCGGCCGCCTTTGCCAAACGCGCAGGCGGGATGATGGTGCTCGCCGGCAGCCACTTCAATCGCGGTCAGCGGGCGTTCTTCTTCTCGATCGGCTATCTCGGCTGGTTCGCCGACGCGCGGGTGTTCTTCGTCACCACCCTCTTCGTGATGATCGTGCTTGCGCGGCGTCAGTTCGCCTCAAGGGCGAGAACCCTTGCGGTTTCGGCACACCAATCGCCATCGGAGCCGATGGCCGACAAGGGCGCCATGAAGACGGACACGGGCTCGGCGAACCCCTTCACCTGAAAGCTGCCCATCAGCCCGGCGCGGCAGCCCATGATGTCGGCGATCGCCTCCGAGACGAGAATGTCCTGATTGAGGTCGCGGGTGAGGCCGGCGATCCGCGAGGCCAGATTGACCACCGGCCCGACCACGGTGAAGTCGAGCCGGGTCTGGGCACCGACATTGCCGAAGAACACGTCGCCGGCATGAAGCGCGATGCCGACACGCAGCTCCTGCGACTTCTCGCAACATGTCCGGTTGATCTCGGAGATCTTCTCCACCGCATCGCGCGCCGCCAGAAGCGCCTGACGCGAAGCCTCGCGCGCGCTCTCCGGGCAGCCGTAGGGAAAGACCGTCATCACCTCGTCGCCGATGAATTTCAGCACCTCGCCGCCATGGGCCTCGACGGAGGTGGTGATCGCCTCGAAATAGGCATTGAGCAGCGCGATCAGCGTGTCCCCGGGCAGTTCGTTCGACAGTTCGGTGAAGCCGCGCAGGTCCGCGAAACCGACGACGGCGGAGATGGTCTCGCCGTCGCCGCGATGCACCGTCCCCTCCAGCACGCGCTCGCCGGCGCGATGGCCGACATAGGTCTCCATCAGGGTGCGCGATGTGCGTTTCAGGGTCTGCAGTTCGCAGATCAGCGCCAGCGGCCGGGTGATAGCCTCGAGAAGCCCGATCTCGGCGCCGGAAAATCCGTTCCTGCCGCGGGTTGCGAAGCTCACGCCCTTCAGCGACCCGTCGGAAAACGGCATCGGCAGGACAATGTAATCGGTGTAGCCGCCGTCGATCAGGTCCTGGGTGATGCCGAAGCGCGGCGGCTCCTCGTTGCCGACCAGCCGGATGCGCACGCTGCGCCGCTCGGTGTAGACCACCTTCAGCGGGCTGGCCAGATAGACCTCGTTGGTCTCCGTGGATTCGAAATAGCGGCGCATTTCCCGCTCGCCATCGACGCTCCACAACGCGCTTTCCGCGCGAACATTGGGGTGCAGCAGCGGGATCGAGGTGGAAATCCGGTCGACCATCAAGCCGCTCTTGCGCAGGCGCTGCGCCAGCGTCTCGATCAGTTCGAGACTGTCGCCGATCATGACGGCTTCGCCATAGAGCCATTCCATGACATCGGCGGCAAGCACGGTTGTGTTGATCGTCATGGAGTGCCCCTTCGCCCCCGGGCCGCCGGGGCGACCATTCTCGTCCGTTCGCGGCATCGCATGCCGGTCCGCCGCACGAGCGCTCTCGCGACGCCTGCGGCAAACCGAATTCCGCAACGGCAGACGCGCAATTATCTAGTGACGAAGTTTAGCCGAAAAAAGACCGTTTCGCGATCACGTGTTCGCGGGGGGCTGCGAAACGGCCTACTCCGCGTCCCACTCCGGCGCGAAATCGGGATCGACACGGCGTCCCTCTCCGCTGCCCAGCGCGAAGATCGCATCCATCTCGTCCTCGCTCAGCTCGAAGTCGAAAATCGCCGCGTTTTCCGCAAGCCGACCCGGCGTGCCGGTCTTGGGGATCGCCGCCACATCGTCCTGCTGCATCAGCCAGCGCAGGGTGACCTGGACTTCGGACTTGCCGTGGCGCTTGGCGATGTCGCGAATGACCTGCTGATCGCGCACCGCGCCCTTCTGGATCGGCGAATAGGCGGTCAGGCCCATGCCGGCGGCGTCAAGCGCAGCGCGCACCGCCTTCTGGGAGAGCTGCGGGTGATATTCCACCTGGTTGATCGACAAGGCTCCTCCGGCGAGATCCTGCGCTTCGCGCACCAGCGCGGCGGTGAAATTGGACACGCCGATCGCCCGCGCCCAGCCGCGTGCGCGCACCTCAAGCAGCCCTTCCATCTGTTCCTTCAGCGGAACATAGGCGTTCGGCCAGTGGATCAGGAAGAGATCGACCTGCTCAAGCCCGAGCCGGTCGAGGCTGTCCTCGCAGGAGCGCAGCATCAGCTCCGGGTCGAGCCGGTCGTGCCAGACCTTGGTCGTGAGGAAATAGTCGCCGCGTGCCCGCCCCGATGCCCGAAGCCCGGCACCGACATCCTTCTCGTTGTCATACATCGCCGCCGTGTCGATGTGGGACCAGCCGCTTTCCAGCGCGGCGCGCACGATGTCGCGGCACGGCTCGCCGCTGAGCGGCCATGTGCCGAGACCGAGGGCCGGCATGTCGACGCCATTGAAAGACAGGTATTTCATCGCGGGATCCTCCTGGGTGACGGCATCCCCGGCCTGCGGACATGATTCGGGCGGGAACCGGCAAGGTCCCCGCCCGGGAAATCAGTCCAGGTCGGAAACGGAGACCGCGACCTTGCCGACAAGACCATAGGCGATCGCCTCGTCAGGCCCCATCCAGTAGTCGCGGTCGGTGTCCTTCTCGATCCGCTCCATCGGCTGGCCGGTGGCATCGGCGAAGATCTTGTTCAACCGGTCACGCATCTTGAGGATCTCGCGCGCCTGGATCTCGATGTCCGAGGCCTGACCGCCGGCGCCGCCGGACGGTTGATGCAGCAGGAACCGGGTGTTGGGCGTGCAGTAGCGACGCTCCTTCGGCACCGAGACATAGATCAGCGCGCCGGCGCTCGCCACCCAGCCCATGCCCAGGATACGGACCTCAGGAGCGATGAACTTGATGGTGTCATGGATCATGTCGCCGGATTCGACGTGGCCGCCGGGCGAGGACACGATCACCGTGATCGGATCATGCGACACCTGCGCCAGCGCCATCAGGCGGGCGCTGACATCGCGCGCCAGTTCCTGCGTGATCGGCCCCGTGATCAGGACCGTGCGCGCGTCGAACAGATGCTTGTCGACCTGAATGGAACTCGGCGTCTTGGTCTTTTCCTCTTCCTCGTCGTCGAGGCGGCTCGGCACATCGGTCGTCTTGTTGGTCATGTGCAAGATCTGCTCCTTGTGAAGACGGAATCGGCCCGGAAAGGCCCTGTCTCGACCCCCATACTTAGGCGATGCGCGCCCGCGCGGCAAAGGGGTTCTCGCAAGAAGGTTTCCGCGACCCCGAACACCGTGCCCGCCGGGCACCGTTTTTTCCAAAAGCGCCAGGCGACCGCGCAGACTTTGCCCGGTTTAGCGGACCGCACCGCGCCGGCCGAAGCCGGTCCGGCCGGTGCTCCGGACGGACGTCCCACCGGCCGCATAGCGCCCCGGTCCGGATCCCGGCGGCGCTCCCGCCGGCCAGTTGCGCTGGATGCCCCGGACACCGACAAAAATGAACACCGCGCGCCAGAGAAAGGGCCAGAGCACGCCCAGCGGGCTCTTCAGCGTTTCGGCGAGGCGAACGTCCTGCGGATCGTAGATCGGATGAACCAGCGCGACCGTGTGGCCGGGTTGATGATCGCCGGCCGTTTCCGCAGCCACCTTGAGGGTTTTCATCCACAAGCGCCGCTGCGCCGGCGAAAACGACACATCGAGAAGATAGTAGCGGACGTCGCCCGTCTGCGGATCGTAGATTTCCCGCCGGTCCTCGACGGTTCCCTCGATGCGGAGGCCGGCGAGCGCATGCGCTCCAGATCCCGCCAGATCCGCCAGCTGCCGGGGCACGCCGTGGAGGGCGACGCCGATGCCGAAGGCGAAGGTGCAGATGGCCGCCCAGCGCCGCACGGGCGAGGTTCCGCGTGCGGCTTGGCCGCCGGAAAAGCCGCGGCGCAATCGTGCCGCCAGCCCGAGGACCCCGACCAGCAGCACCGCCAGACCGATGAGGAGCTTGACCGATCCGCTGAGAACGATCGCTGTCTTCACAGCCTTTACGGCTTCTTCCGGCACACGCGGCGCAAAGGCGGTCTCGGGCAACGCCACCCCGCGTTCCGCCAGATCCGGCATTTGGAACCGGGGCGCGGGTTGAACAAGCGGAAGGAAATCGAGGGCCGCAAACACCAGGATCAGGACGCCTGCAGAGAGGACGACAATCCAGATCCCGAGACCGACGACGGCACCCAAAACACGATCGAGCATGAAACACCCTAAGGTAGCAATATGCTACCTAAAGGTGATCTTTGTTAAATTTGCACTACCGTCGCGCGATTTCCCCGCACATCTCCCTCAGGCGGTCTTGTTGAAGATTTCCCGGCCGATCAGCATGCGGCGGATTTCGGAGGTTCCGGCCCCGATCTCGTAAAGCTTGGCGTCACGCAGCAGCCGTCCGGTCGGATACTCGTTGATATAGCCGTTGCCGCCGAGCAGCTGGATCGCATCGAGCGCCATCTTGGTCGCGGTTTCGGCCGCATAAAGGATCGCGCCGGCGGCATCCTCGCGGGTCGTCTCGCCGCGGTCGCAGGCCTGCGCGACGGCATAGACATAGGCCTTGGAGGAATTCATCGCGACATACATGTCCGCGATCTTGCCCTGCACGAGCTGGAACGTTCCGATCGGCTGGTCGAACTGCCTGCGCTCGTGGATATAGGGGATCACCACGTCCATCGCGGCCTGCATGATGCCGACGGCCCCGGCGGCGAGCACCGCGCGCTCATAGTCGAGACCGGACATCAGCACGTTGACGCCCTTGCCGACCTCACCCAGCACGTTTTCCTCCGGCACCTCGCAATCCTGGAACACCAGCTCGCCGGTTTCCGATCCGCGCATCCCGAGCTTGTCGAGTTTCTGGGCGACGGAGAATCCGGCGAAGCCCTTCTCGATCAGGAAGGCGGTGATGCCCTTGGGCCCGGCGTCGGGATCGGTCTTGGCATAGACGATCAGCGTATCGGCGTCCGGCCCGTTGGTGATCCACATCTTGGAGCCGTTGAGGATGTAGCGGTCGCCCTTCTTGTCGGCGCGCAGCTTCATCGAGACGACATCCGAGCCGGCCCCCGGCTCCGACATGGCCAGCGCGCCGAGATGCTCGCCGGTGATCAGCTTTTCCAGATAGCGTGTCTTTTGCGCGTCCGTACCCCAGCGGCGCAGCTGGTTGACGCAAAGGTTGGAATGCGCGCCGTAGGACAGGCCGATGGAGGCCGATGCCCGCGACACCTCTTCCATCGCGATGCAATGCTCCAGGTAGCCAAGGCCGGTGCCGCCCCACTCCTCTTCCACCGTGATGCCATGCAGGCCGAGTTCGCCCATCGCGGGCCAGAGTTCGGCGCGCGGGAACCAGTCCTCCCGGTCGATGCGCTCTGCCAGCGGCGCGATCCGGTCCTGAGAGAACGACCGCACGCTGTCGCGCAACATGTCTGCGGTTTCGCCGAGATTGAAGTTGAAGGCGGGAAAGTCGTTGCGGATCATCTGTTGGCTCCGGAAGTTGCGGGAAACGGGGTCAGCGGGCGTCAGTCCTCGATGCCCGGCAATGCGATCATGGTGAAAAGGCCGGTCGCGATATGGACCTGGCCGAACTCGCCGAAGCCATGGACATCGGCGGCAGCGACACTTAGCGTCCTGCCGGACTTGATGACCCGGCCGACGGCTCTTATCCGGTCGCCACGCCCGGGATTGAGCAGGTTCATCTTGAATTCCGTAGTCAGCACGCCGTGACCGGGCTCAAACAGGGAGAGCGCCGCATATCCGGCCGCGCTGTCGGCGAGCGTGCTCGTCACGCCGGCGTGGAAAAACCCGTGCTGCTGGGTCAGGCCGGGATGATAGGCGGCCGCGAGTTCGACCCGCCCCGGGGAGAGCGCGGCGATTTCGGCCCCCAGCGTGGTCATGAACGCCTGCCGCGCAAAGCTGGCGCGCACCCGCGCCTCCCACGCCGGATCGCGGGGCTGCATCGCACTCATAGCGGCTTGTCCCCAAGGCCGGAAAACAGGTCGCCGGCCGGGCCCATCTCGGCGAGCCGCTTGCGGCAGCCGGCCTCCACCTCTTCCAGTTCCGAGAGCGTCAGGTCGATGTCCTGGCGTTTGGCCAGAAGTTCGGCCCGCCGGCTTTCGATGCGGCGCATCAATAGCTGCAGCTGCCCCGCCTCACCCGGCGCCTTGTCATACATGGTGATGATGTCGCGGATCTCGGCCAGCGAAAACCCCAGCCGCTTGCCGCGCAGGATCAGCTTCAGCCGCGTCCGGTCGCCGGGGCGATAGAGCCGCTGGCGCCCGCGGCGTTGCGGCTTGAGAAATCCTTCCGCCTCGTAGAACCGAAGCGTGCGCGTTGTCACGCCGAATTCCTGGGTAAGCTGGGTAATGGTATAATACGGCTGCATGACCCCTCCGAGATCATGCTGAATTACGCTTACGTTCCAGTCAACAAGTAAAATTTTTGCTATATTTTTCAGATAGTTATATTGATAAAAACTCCGCGCACCGGCGTGAAACGTCGGCATGATCCTACGCCGCGCGCTCGGTGTCGCATCCCTCGCGCGCGTGCCGAACCGCCGCCTCGGTCTCCCGCCGACGACTTTTTCTTGGCCTCGCCCGCCCGACCCGGCAAACTCGAACCGGTTATCCGGCGGGCCGGATGCGCCCGAACCGCCGGCCGGAGCCGGTTGCAGCCGCGGGACAGGTTCCCGCCCGACAGGAGGTCCGCACATGTCGCCGATCCAGATGCCCACGCCCGACGCTCGGACCTCGGCCCGCGCGGGCGCCGTCGTTCTCGCCCTTGCCCTTCTCGTCCCAAGCGTGGCGGAAGCCGCCCGCCCCGATCTCAGGCGCATGACCTGCGCGCAGGCACAGGCGATGGTCGCCCAGCGCGGCGCGGTGGTGATGACCACCGGCCAATACACCTATCAGCGCTTCGTTGCCGGCCCGCGCTGGTGCGACCACTGGGAGGTCGTGCGCCCCGAGGTCGCCCGCACCCGCGACACGCAAAGCTGCGTGGTCGGTTACATCTGCGAGGTGCCCCTGTTCCGCCCGTTCGAATGGGACTGAGAGGCGCGGCACCGGACGGTCCGCAACAGCCCCGCCGCAGGCATGTGTTTGACGGAACTGCTCCAACCGCTAAGGTGAAGCTCGCGCTACGGCAACCGCCGGCAGTGCCGAGATGCCGAAAAACTGCTCACCGGCTGGCGCTTTTTCGGACTTGAGACGCGCCATCGCGGCTTGCCAGAGTAACGGTCAGCTGGACCCCGGGTAACCGGACAATGTCGCGCAGAGGGGGAGAATGACGGATACAGGGCCATTCAATGAAATGCTCGGGCCGGACGGCCAGCCCCGCGCACCCTACAAGGCGCTGGCGGAGTGGTTTTCGGGCATGTCGCCTGCCGAGATGCGCAGGAAATCGCGCGAGGCCGAAACGATCTTCCGGCGTCTGGGCATCACCTTCGCCGTCTATGGCACCGCCGAAGCAACGGAACGCCTGATCCCCTTCGACATCGTGCCCCGCGTTCTCGCGGCAGCCGAATGGCGGCGGATCTCCGCAGGCATCGACCAGCGGGTGCGGGCGCTGAACGCGTTCCTGCACGATATCTACCACCGGCAGGAAATCATCCGAGCCGGCCGGATTCCGGCCGAACTGGTAATCCAGAACGAGGCATTCCTGCCGGAGATGATCGGCTTCACGCCGCCGCGCAAGGTCTATGCGCATATCATCGGCACCGACCTGGTGCGGGTCGGCGAGGACGAATTCTACGTGCTGGAGGACAACACGCGCACGCCGTCGGGCGTGTCCTACATGCTGGAAAACCGCGAAACCATGATGCGGATGTTTCCCGAGCTGTTCCAGCAGAACCGCGTCGCGCCGATCGAGCATTATCCCGATCTTCTGCGCGAGACGCTGGAAAGCGTCGCGCCGGCGAATTGCGATACCGACGAACCGACGGTCTGCATCCTGACGCCGGGCATCTACAACTCCGCCTATTTCGAACATGCCTTTCTGGCCGACAGCATGGGTGTCGAACTGTGCGAGGCGCGCGACCTTTTCGTCGACGACGGCAAGGTCTTCATGCGCACCACCCGCGCGCCGGAACGGGTGCACGTCATCTACCGGCGCATCGACGACGCCTTCCTCGACCCCCTCACCTTCCGGCCAGACAGCATGCTCGGCGTGCCGGGCCTGTTCGATGCCTATCGCGCCGGGAACGTGACGATCTGCAACGCGCCGGGCACCGGCATCGCCGACGACAAGGCGGTCTATGCCTATCTGCCGGAGATCATCGAGTTCTACACCGGCCAGAAGCCGATCCTGCAGAACGTCCCGACCTGGAACTGCGCGCGAGAGGACGACCTTGCCTATGTGCTCGATCACCTGCCGGAAATCGTGGTCAAGGAAGTGCACGGGTCGGGCGGCTACGGCATGCTGATCGGCCCGACCGCATCGAAACGCGAACTGGCGGAATTCAAGCGCCGGCTGAAGGCCAATCCGTCGAACTACATCGCCCAGCCGACCCTGTCGCTCTCCGCCTGTCCCACCCATGTCGCCTCGGGCCTTGCGCCGCGCCATGTCGACCTCAGGCCCTATGTCCTGGTCGGCGACAAGGTGCGCATCACGCCTGGCGGACTGACCCGCGTCGCCCTCAAGAAGGGCTCGCTGGTGGTCAATTCCAGCCAGGGCGGCGGCACCAAGGACACCTGGGTACTGGAGGACTGATACGACATGCTCGGCCGCACCGCCGCTTCGCTCTACTGGACCTCGCGCTACAACGAGCGCGCTGAAAACATGGCCCGCCTGCTGGAAGTCGGCTATCGCATCGCGATGACCCCGCGTCTGGGACAGGATCATTCCGACGACTGGCGCTCGACGCTGGTGAGCGCGGGATGCGACGGCGCGTTCTTTTCCAAACACGACGAGCCGACCAAGCGCGCCGTCGTTCAGCACATGCTGTTCGACCGGGACAACCCCTCCTCCGTGCGCTCCTGCATCGAGGCGGCCCGCAACAACGCGCGTTCGGTCAGAACCGCCATCACCGGGGAAATGTGGGAGAGCCTGAACACCACCTATCTGGAGTTCATGGACATTCGCCCGCAGCACATGACCGACAACAAGCTTCCCGACTTCCTCGCCTGGATCAAGCAGCGCTCCATGCTGTTTCGCGGCGCCATGCTCGGAACCCTGATGCGCGACGCCGGCTATCACTTCAGCCAGTTCGGCGCCTTCATCGAGCGCACGGACAACACCGCCCGCATCCTCGACGTGAAATACTGGATCCTGCTGCCGGACAATGAGATGATCGGCGGTGATCTGGACCGCTACCAGTGGACCACGATCCTGCGGTCGGTTTCGGCGCACAGAAGCTATCGGCACGCCTATCGCGACGCCCAGGTGCGCCCCTTCAACGTGGCGGAATTCCTGATCCTGAGAAAGGAAATGCCGCGGTCCATCTCTTACTGCTATGATTGGATCTCGGAGAGCGCTGCCGCTCTTGCGATCCGCTATCAGGACAGTCCGGTCAGCTGCGACATGGCCCATGGCACGCTCTCGCTGCTCGAGGAAACCTCGATGGACCGCATCTTCCAGGGTGGCTTGCATGAATTCCTGACCGACCTGATCGCCCGCAACAACGCGCTTGGCGCCCAGCTCGCATCGGATTACCACTTCTCGTAATGCGGACAGGGCGCGTGTCCGGAACGCGACCAACGGAGACCGACGGCCCATGCGCCTCGTCGTGAAACACGTCACACGCTACACATACGAACAGCCGATTGCCCACATGATCCAGCAATTGCGGCTGACCCCTCACAGCCAGGAGGGGCAGGAGATCCTGTCCTGGACGGTCACCGTGCCGGGTCTGGAAACGGGCGCCCATTACACCGACGGCTTCGGCAATCGGGTCGATCTGGTCAGCCACCACGACCCAGTCACCGAACTCAGCGTCTCCGTCGAGGGCTTGGTCGAAACCAAGGACATGGCCGGGATCGTCGGCGACTTCCCCTGCCCCGCCACCGACGACGTGTTCCGGCGCTTCACACCGCTGACCGCGGCCAGTCCGGCAATCCGGCGCCTCGGGGCGCTCGCCTCCGACACCGGCGACGTCTCCGGCTTTCACGAGCTGATGCACGCGATCCGCGACAAGGTCGGCTATCAGACCGGCGTGACGGAAGTCCACACCACCGCGGCCGAGGCGCTCGCCTCGGGGCACGGCGTCTGCCAGGATCATGCACATATTTTCATCAGTGCGGCCCGCTGTATCGGCGTGCCGGCGCGCTATGTGTCCGGATACATGCTGATGGAAGACGAGCAGGAATCCGAGGCCCATCACGCCTGGGCCGAGGTCAAGCTGCCGACGCTCGGCTGGGTCGGCTTCGATGTCTCCAACGGCATGTGTCCGACCGAGCGCTATATTCGCCTGACCACGGGCCTCGATTCCCGCTCCGCCGCCCCCATTCGCGGCATCCGCAGGGGCAGCGGCGATGAAACCATGTCGGTTGAGGTGGCGGTCCTGCAGGAATCGGCGCAATCTCAACAGCAATGAAACCGTTGCTCCCTCGCCCGGAACACGGTCATATCCTTCAAATCTCCCAAGACGGGAATCATCCCGCGCCACGGCACGCTCGCCGCAGGTGCGTTGCAAACGGTGCAACATGACGTACTGCGTAGGTCTCAAGCTTGACCGCGGCCTGGTGATGGCCGCCGATACGCGCACGAATGCCGGTCTCGACAATGTCGCGACCTTCAAGAAGCTGCATGTGTGGGAAAAGCCCGGCGAGCGGGTGCTCTGCCTGCTTTCGGCCGGCAACCTCGCCGTCACCCAGTCGGTGGTGAGCCTTCTGTCCGAACGGCTGGACAGCGACGATCCCTCCCGCCCCACGCTGTTTTCGGTCGAGACGATGTTTCAGGCCGCGCGCCTTGTCGGCAGCGTCGTGCGCGACGTGCGCGCCATCGACGGCGATGCGCTCGCCGCCAACTCCGAGAGCTTCAGCGTGACCTTCCTGCTCGGCGGGCAAATCAAGGGCGAGGCGCCGCGGCTGTTCCAGATCTATTCCGCCGGCAACTTCATCGAGGCCTCCGACGACACGCCCTTCCTGCAGATCGGCGAGCACAAATACGGCAAGCCGATCCTCGACCGGGTGACCCAGGCCGACATGCGCCTCGGCCAGGCCGCGAAACTGGTGCTTCTGTCGTTCAACTCGACGCTCAGGTCGAACCTGTCCGTCGGCATGCCGATCGACATGCTGCTCTACAATACTGACAGCTTCTCCGCCCACCGCCAGACGCGGGTCGAGGAGACCGACCGGTATTTCGCGGACATGTCGCGCATGTGGTCGGAAAAGCTCCGCGATGCGGTCGCCGAGATCCCCGACTTCGAGATCTGACGGCCGGCGTCTTCCACCCGGCCGGCCAACCGCTCAGGACGACGGCAGCAACTGCGCGGCCGCCGCGCGGGCAAGCGCGTCCGCCAGCTCCTGCTTGTTGGCTTCGCCGACATGCGCATCGCTCGGGTTGTCGCCGAAGAAGGGTTCGGTGAGCGCGGAGGGAATATCGAGCGCCGACACGCTGCCGTAGCCCCGATCACCCTTGTCGCGTTCCTTCAGGCCGCGGTCGTGAAGCCCGAGCGCCTCCAGCATCGCGTCCTGCAGCCGTTGCGCCCAGGCCTTCGATCCGGCATTGCGGTCCTGATCGTAGAGCGTTTCCGTGCCGTGCGCCGCGCCGTTATACGAGTTGAAATGCAGTTCCATCACGCAGCTTGCGCCCCATTTGGCGACCTGCTTGTAGGCCCCGGCGATGCCGATCCCGTCGCGAAAGAAGATCTTGCTCTGGATGCCCTGCGCCATGCAGGCCTGATGCACCATCGCGGCAAGACCCTTGTTCCAGGGATATTCGCTCTTGTGGATCGGAGCTCCGCCCGACGCGCCGGGGCTGTTTTTCGTATGCCCGACGACGATGGCCACCGCCGGCCCGGAAGCCCGCGCCACGATCTCCTTTTCCGCATCGACCCCGGCCCGCGCACCACTCAGGATCTCTTCCAGATCGTTCAGCCGCTCCTGCTCTGCCCGAATGACCTGATAATCCTCATAGGAAATCTCTTCACCCGCCAATATGCGGCGCTCGATTTCTGCAAGATCCACCATCTGCACCTCCCCCATCGGAAGGTGCAAGTATAGCCCCGGCAAAAAACAATTAAAGATTGTGCTTGCAACAAACACCCGCCACCGCCGGCAACGGCGATGGCCGACCAAATCGGACGGTCAGGTCCCGGCCCGCGTCGCCTGAAGCACGCGCACCGCCGCATCGAAATCGCGCCTGCGAAGCGCGCGTGTGCGCTGTGCCTCTTCGTCCGCGCCCCATTGCTCGATGTTCCAGTCCTCGTCGAGATGGGCCGCAGACCAGATCGTGTCGGGATCGAACGCCTCATGCGCAAGCGCCAGCGCCAGCAGCGCCGACCCGGTCAGCGTCGTCGCGACGTGCAGCGCCGCAAGCCGCAATGGCGAGGCCGGCGCCAGCCGCTCGCGAATGCGCGCGATCAGCGCCGGATCCTGGCGCACCGGCATGATGCCCTCGGCCAGCACGAAACGGCCGGCATAGCGCGCCTCCGCCCAGGCCAGCACCGCGCCCCATTGCTCGTTCTGGCGCTGGACCAGCGTGTCCGGCATTTCCGCGCGGTAGAACAGCAGGTCGTTGCCGGCATATTTGGCGATGTCGTCGGCGACCTCGGCCATGCGTTTCGACACGGCATCGATCGCCACATTGGCGATGCGGGTCAGCGGCATGCGCAGCGGATCGATCTCGGTTTCCTGCGCGTCCCATTCCTCCGCGACCCGGCGCGCGAGCGCTTCGTCCGGCAGGACGAGCCGATTGCGCTGCGCCGTCCTGACCGGGCGCCCGTCGAGCAGGACGGAAAACCCGTCGTCGCCGGCGTCCACCGACACGACGGTGTAGAAGCGCTTCGGCAACTGCTTGCGCGACAGCGTCTTCGCCCGCTCCACGGGATCGAGGGCCCCGCCGCCCGCTTCCAGCTCTTCCAGCAAATCACGCATCAGACACGATCCATTTGTGCGGCAGCCGACCGAAGATCGAGCATCTCGGCCAGCACGCCCTCGAGCTCGCCAAAGGCATCGATGATGCGCCCTGCGCCGCTTGCCACCAGCTGCTCGCGCGGATGATAGCCCCAGGTCACGCCGACGGAGGCAACGCCGGCCGCGCGCGCCATGTCGATATCGAACGTGGTGTCGCCGATCATCACAGTCCTGTCGGCATGCGCCCCCGTTTCGGCCATCGCCTGCAGGATCATGCCCGGGTGAGGCTTGGACGGAGCGCTGTCCGCCGTCTGGATGGTGGCGAACATCTGCTCCAGACCGTGCATTTCCTGCATGTGACGGACACCCCGCAGGGCCTTGCCGGTTGCGATGCCGAGCAGCACGTCGTCGCGCGCATGCAGCGCGTCGAGCACCGCGCGGGCGCCGGGATAGAGCGGATCGTGATCGAGCCCGGCAAGCCGGCGCGCGACCTTGGCCTGGCGGTAGGCCTCCGCCATCGCCGGCACCAGATGGGCGTGCTCGGGCGCGACAAGCCGCCTGAAGGCGACATCGAGGGACAGCCCGACGATGGACAGACCCGTGCGCCGGTCCGGCGGGGTCAGCCCCACCGCCTCGAACCCCACCGTCAACCCGTGCAGGATCGTGTCCTGACTGTCGACCAGCGTCCCGTCGCAATCGAAAATGACCAGATACAGGGCTCAGTCCTCCGGATCGTTGGTTTCGGGGTCGTATTGGGCGGCATCGAAGCCGAGCAGGTTCCAGCTTTGCTGCATGTGGGCGGGCAGCGGCGCGGAGATATCGATCGAGCCGCGCCCCGACGGATGCGGAATGACGATGCGGCGGGCATGCAGATGCAGCTTGTTCTGGAGTCCGCCCGGGAACTCGAAGTTCTCGATGTTGAAATACTTCGGATCGCCGATGATCGGATGGCCGATATGGGCGGCATGGGCGCGCAGCTGGTGCGTGCGGCCGGTGATCGGGCGCAGGCTGACCCAGGACACCTTCGGCCCGGCGTTCTCCACCACCGAATAGAGCGAAACGGAATGCTGCGCGTCGGTCTCGCCGTGGCGGGCGATGCGCATGCGTTCCTCGTCCTCGTCGCGGGTCAGATAGGTGGAGATCCGCCCCTGGCGCGGCTTCGGCACGCCGGCGACCAGCGCCCAGTAGATCTTTCGGGTCTGCCGCGCGCGGAAGGATTTCGACAGCGACTGCGCCGCCTTGCGCGTCTTGGCGAGCAGCAGGATGCCCGAGGTTTCCCGGTCGAGACGGTGCACGAGACGCGGCTTTTCGCCCTTGGCGTCGCGGAAGGCCTCCAGCATGCCGTCGAGGTGCCGGGTCAGGCCGGAGCCGCCCTGCACCGCAAGCCCGGCCGGCTTGTTCAGCACCATTACCTCGCGGTCCTCATAGACCGTCATCGCCTCGACCGCCTCGCGGTCGCCGGCAACGAGCTTGCGCGCCTTCGGCTTGGCGTTGGCGCTGTCCTTGGCCTGGACCTTGGCGTCGACCTGCATCGGCGGGATGCGCACCACTTGCCCCGTTGCAATGCGCGTGGAGGTGTCGACGCGCTTGCCGTCGACGCGCACCTGCCCGGTGCGCAGCAGCTTTTGCAGGTGTCCGAAGCCGAGCCCCGGAAAATGCGTCTTGAACCACCGGTCGAGGCGCATGCCGGCCTCATCCGCGGTGACGGTTCGTTGTTCTATTCCGGACATTGGCTTTCCTGATCGCTTCCGCCAGCCTACGCGGCGCTGCGCGGAAGGCGTGGGGATTTCGCCCTACCTAATCCGCCGCGCGCGGCAGGGCAAGCATTCCCGCATGTCGGCTCACGCCATCAGCGTGCGCATGGCCCACAGCCCGGCCAGAAGCGCGGCAATGGAGACCGCCACCGAAACGGCCGCATAGCCGAGCGCGGCCATCTGCTGGCCCCGCTCCCACAGCAACACCACATCGAGGGAAAAGGCCGAAAATGTCGTGAAGCCGCCGAGAACACCCGTGGCGAGAAAGAGCCGGAGCCCGGTTCCCGTGCCACCCGCGCTGGCGCGCGACGCGAGCCAGCCGATCAGAAGCCCCATGGCCAGCGACCCGAGGATATTGACCGTCAGCGTGCCGACCGGAAACCCGGGACCGAAGACCCGCAGCGCCGCCTGGTTCACCAGATGCCGGCTGCCGGCGCCCAGCGCCCCGCCCAGCGCCACGAGAAGGAAATGCATCATCGCGGGCTCCGTCACTCCTGGTAGTTCGGCCAGAGCGCAGGTGCTGCGAATTCCACGACGTTGCCGTCCGGGTCGTTCACATAGATCGAGACGCCGCCGGCAGGCCAGGTGACCTCGCTGACGATCGGCACGCCGGCTTGCGCGAAATGCGCCCGCCATCGATCGAGGTCGGACTTTGCGACCTTGAAGGCGAAATGGCCAGGCCCCTCGCTGTGGTGGCCGGGAATGACCCCGCCGTTGGTCGGCACGTCCTCTGCCGTGGCCCCGCGCAGGAAGACGAGAAGCGTCTCGCCGGGTGCCGCGTCGTAGACGCAAAGCCGCTCGCCGCCGACCATGCGCTCAAGACCGACAATCCCGCCATAAAACGCATGGGCGCGATCGAGATCCGCCACATAGACGGAGGTTTCCAGAATACCCCGCACCCGGGGAGAGCTTGCCATCATGACACTCCTGCTGGCTTGCACATGGCTTGTTCCCTCAGATCGGCAGACCGAACCAGAGTGCCGCGATCCACAGGAAGGCGAAGAAGCCGACGATGTCGGTCACAGTGGTGACGAAAACGCTGGAGGCAATCGCCGGGTCGACGCCGACCTTTTCCAGCACGACAGGAATGAGCAGGCCCGAGAGGCCGGCTGACACCATGTTGATGACGATGGCCACGCCGATCACCGTGCCGAGCCCCGCATTGCCGAACCAGAGCGTGGCGGCGATGCCGATCAGGATCGCCAGCGCGATGCCGTTCAGCAGGCTGACGAGCACTTCCCTGCGCAACACCCGCCACATGTTGCGGGCGTCAAGCTCCTGGGTCGCAAGCGCGCGCACCGCGACCGTCATCGTCTGGGTGCCGGCATTGCCGCCCATGGAAGCGACAATCGGCATCAGGACGGCGAGCGCGACCATCGCCTCGATGGTGCCCTCGAACAGCGAGATGACCACGGAGGCAAGCACGGCGGTGGCGAGATTGACCACCAGCCAGGTGAAACGGGATTTTGCGGTGACGAACACCGCGTCCGAGATCTCCTCGTCGCCCAGCCCCGCCAGGCCGCGCAGATCCTCTTCTGCCTCTTCCTGGATGACGTCGACGATGTCGTCGATCATCACCATGCCAACCAGCCGGCCGGCGTCGTCGACCACACCGGCGGAAACGAGGTTGTAGCGCTCGAAGGAGCGGGCCACCTCCTCCCGGTCTTCGGTTGCCTCGAAGGGGTGGACGTCCTCCTCCATGATCGCGGAGACCTTGGTCGCCCGTTTTGTGCGCAAGAGCTTGTCGAGCGGCAGCGAGCCGATCAGGCGGAAGCCCGGATCGACCACGAAGATCTCGTGGAACGTGTCCGGCAGGTCTTCGGCCTCGCGCATGTAGTCGATGGTCTGCCCGACGCTCCAGAACGGCGGCACCGCGATGAAATCCGTCTGCATCAGACGGCCGGCGGATTCTTCCGGATAGTCGAGGGAGCGCTGCAGCTGGACCCGGTCGGTGTGCGACAGCCGCTGCAGGATCGCCGCCTGCTCTTCCTCGCTCAGGTCCTCGAGAATGTAGACGGCATCATCGGAATCGAGCTCGCCGATGCCCTCCGCCAGCGTCTTCGCCGGCAACTCTTCCAGGATCTTGAGGCGGACCGCCTCGTCGAGCTCCGTCAGCGTGGCAAAGTCGAACTCGTCGCCAAGCAGGCGCACGAACGGGCCGCGGCTGTCGGCGCTGAGCGATTCGATGAGATCGGCGACATCCGCCTCGTGCAGATCGCCGACAAGGCCGATGAGCGCGGGCGCGTCCTCGGCCTCGATCCCGGCCTCGATCAGCGCCAGGAAGCCCGCGGAAATGCGCCCTTCCTCGTCGCGCACGGGCGGAAGTTCCAGCACGGGATCGGTTGGTTCGACTGTTTCGGCGTCCGACACGATCCCCTCCCTGGCTTGTCCGTTGCAACGGCGTCCCCGCCGACGCGGGCACTCGGTTCACCACGCGGCACGGCCCTGCTATGCGCTTGCGGCATCATCCGCATGGCGCGGGATACGCGCGGTCCCGGGGGCAATCCGCGTCTGCACCCCCGCTCCTGACAGTCTTAGGGCAAAGACCGGGCCGCACCAACGCCCGACACGAGAAATCCTGTGGGCGCGGCACCGAAAGCGGCCGGAAAGTGACGTTGGGGAGGGAAATGACGGCTTGGGACCCACACGCCAGGACGCCGGCATGCCGAGGTCGCGGCACCGGCGGCGAACGGGCCTCGCCGAAGAAAGACGCTTACAAGGCGAACACCAGCACGGCCAGGACGGCGACGACCGCGGCCAGTCCGAGCGACACCGTCAGCACGCGCGCATTGGTCTTGTTGGTGTTTCCCTGTCGGGCGTCGGTTTTTTGTTTCTCAATTGTCATCGCACGCTCCTTTCGAGTTTGTGTGCGGTCTTGGCCGGCCCGGGGGATGCGGGTCCGGCACGAAATGAAAAGACATTGGATAATATCTTCAAATACACTCTACGGCCAGAATCGCCAAGCGGATCTAAAACCCTGAAAATTACGAAAAATCTGCGAGTCTGACAATCAACAACACACTACTGAAAAGTCAGGGTACGGCATCTTTATTATGAGAGATAACCAAAAAGCCTTTAGAGGCTTTCTTCAAGGGCTTCAAATATGAAATTTATTTGATAAGGACGAATTGCTCTGGAAGAAAAATGCCACCGGACGGCGCAAGGCCGCAACATCGCGCCCCACGGAGGACGGGACACACAGCCGCGGGATCCTGGCGCGAGGCACAAAAAAACCCGGTCCGAAGACCGGGTCTTTTTTTGGTGCGGTCGAGAAGACTCGAACTTCCACGGGTTTTACCCCACAGCGACCTCAACGCTGCGCGTCTACCAATTCCGCCACGACCGCTTGTTTCGCAACCGACTTGGTTGCGGTGCCATCGTCTAGCAAATCGGTTTTTGCGGCGCAAGCGAATTGCGAGACGATATTCACAGGCTTGAGCCCAAAAGGCTCAGACGGGACCGGTGGCGCGCACGGGGCGGGCTTCCGGCGGACGGATAAGCACCTCGGTCACCGAGACGCCGACGCGCTCGCCCTGAAGCACCACCTGCCCCTTGGCGATGGGAATGTTGTTGGCAAGGATCTTCACGTCATCCTCCTCGCGCGACATCAGTTCGATAACGGCGCCGCGGCCCATGCGAAGCAGCTGGTGAATCGGCATTTCCGCGGTTCCAAGAACCACGGAGATATCGATGGAGATATTGTCGAAGATGCCCATGTAAGCGTCCGGCCTCGAACAAGGATGGCAATGCCAAGGTATTCACTCTAAATGACGGGGGCGCGGATCACGCCCGATCCGACCTTGGGCGCGCCATGGTTAACAAACCGCTAACGGACTTGCAAAATGACAGAACGCGGTGAGATCCTCAAAGGCTTCCATCCGACAACGCAGGACTACCCGCCGGTCGAATGGGCGGTCAGCGACGGGCTCGTGCCCTATGAGGACGCGCTCGCCGAGATGGACCGGCGGGTCGCCGGCATCGCCGACGGCACGTTGCCCGAGCGCATCTGGTTGCTGGAGCATCCGCCCCTCTATACCGCCGGCACCAGCGCGAAGCTCGACGACCTGCTCACCCCCGACCGCTTCCCCGTGCACAAGACCGGCCGCGGCGGGCAATACACCTATCACGGCCCCGGTCAGCGGGTTGTCTATGTGATGCTCGATCTCAAGCGTCGCACGCCGGACGTGCGCGCCTTCGTCGCCGCGCTGGAAAGTTGGTTGATTTCCGCCCTGTGGGAGCATCACGTGCGCGGCGAGCGGCGGGAAGACCGCGTCGGCGTCTGGGTGCGCCGCCCGGACAAGGGCGCGGACCGCGAGGACAAGGTCGCCGCCATCGGCATCCGCATGCGCAAATGGGTGAGCTTCCACGGCATGGCGCTCAACGTCGACCCGGAGCTTGAACATTTCGCCGGGATCGTGCCCTGCGGCGTCACCCGCCACGGCGTTACCAGCCTCGTCGATCTCGGCCTGCCCGTGACGCTCGCCGATGTCGACCTGACCCTGAAGCGGACCTTCGAGGAAGCCTTCGGCCCGACGATCTCCGTAGAGGCCCCCTGAGGCGCAAGCTGCGCCCTTCCTGTCGCGGTCTACGGGCACCTGCGGCGATCCGGCGTCTTTTTGTCGGCTTCGACAGGTTTCAGGACAGGTTTTGCGAAACGAAGACCCCAGATCGCGGTTGCAGCATCAAGGCTGCGCCTGCTAGATGGCGATCCGATCCAAACACGCCCCTCCCGCCAGACCGGACACACCATGGACGCCATTCACCTTCAGGACCTGGCCTTCTACGCCTATCACGGTGTCCATGCGGAAGAGGCGCGGCTCGGCCAGCGATTCCAGGTCGACCTGACCTGTCACGTGGACCTGAGCGAGGCGTCCGCGTCCGACCGCTACGAGGACACGGTCTGCTACGGCCTCCTGACCGAAACCGTGGAACGGGTCGTGACCACCTCCCGGTTTCAGCTGATCGAGCGGTTGGCCGGAGCGATTGCCGACGCCGTGCTGGAGTGCGACGCGCGCATCGCATCGGTGCGGGTGCGGGTTCACAAGCCGGGCGCGCCCCTTCCGATAGCGAGCGGACGCGTCAGCGTCGAGATCTCACGCGCCCGCGGGCACGTCTGAGAACGCGTCCTCCACCTCCCGCAGCAACCCCGGAACCAGTGCCGGATCGGCGTTGAGCCGGTCGCGCTCCTCTTCCAGGATGGCGAGAAACACGCCGCGCCGCGCCGCCCGCACCTCGGCCTCCGCAACCCGGATCACGGGTTCGGCGGCCTGAAGCGCCATGGTCATCAGCCGGTCGGCCGCCGTCAGGCGCCCCCACAGATAGTCATGCTCGCGCCAGCCGCGATTGAAGAACGCGCCGAAGGCATTCAGGCTGCGTCCCTTCAGGTCGATGCCTTGCGGACGCAGGCTGTGCGGATCGGCCGGACTGATGCGATCGACCTGGACCTCGTTGTGTTCCGCGATCGCCGTGCCCCGCAGAACCGGCAGCGTCACGAGATCGTAAAAGGCGAACCCCACATAGGCGCCGGTCAGCGCCAGATGCAGCGCTTGCGGCAGGTAGTTGAGCGTCATCATCGAGAAGACGTCGTCGGCAAGCGCGTCGAGGTCGGCAAGCCCCATGCGCGCCGAAAGTGCCGCAACGAGAGCGTCGCCCGCCTTCGGGTCGGCGGCAGGGGTTTCCAGCAGACGTTCGACGAGACTGCGCGTCTCCTCGCCATAGAACTCCGCGCTCCAGCGGCGGGAGAGATGGTCGATCTGCTCGTAGAGCGTCGACTTCAGCTCGTCCATCTCGTCCGCCCGGACCCCGCCCCGGTTCTCCGCAAGCCGGTAGAGACGGTTGAGGCGGCGGATCACGAAGCGAAGCCGGCGGATGCGGTAGTCGACATCGAGCCCGCGCAGGAACCGGATGACCGGCTCCGGCGTCACCGAGCCTTCGGCGCCCGCGCCGGACGCCGTCGCAAGCCACGCATCGAGACGAAGCGCAATCGCGGACGCCTGGCCGTTGCCATAGGCGCCGGTGCGTCCGGGGGCGCTGTCGGGCGCGTCCTGCAGCACCCGCGCGCAAAGATCCGCGACCCGTTCGACCACACCGGAGAGCTTCAGCCGCTGATAGCCGCGATAGGCATAGCCGGCGGTCAGATGCGCACGCTCATTGGCCATCGTGCGACAGCGCGTCAGTTCCTGCGTGGTCAGCGGATGAAGCAGCTCCGGACCGAGGATAGCGCGCACCTCGCTTTCCACCAGCGGCTCGGCGGCGGCGATCACCTCGGCGATCCGCCGGACCTCCCGGTTGTGCTCCGCCACCTGTTCAAGCGCGTCGCCGATCGGCTCGTTGCGCGGGATATGGGCAAGCGACGCCAGAATGACGCGAAAGAACCCGGGAAGATGTCCATCCGGCGCGCCTTCCTCCGGCGCCGACACCTCGTCGGGCTTCGGGTCGACATAGACGATCTTGCGGACCACCTCCCGCCCCGCGGCGCGCCCGGCGATTGCCTCCAGCAGCGGCTGGAACGGCTTGTTCATGACCACGCTGCCGTCGACCAGGACGCGCGCCTCCGCCGCCTCGCCAACCGCGCCGAAGGCACGCCGGCAAAAGGCGTCGCGCTGGGGCCAGTCCTCGCCGCGCTCGACCAGCACCTCGTCCATCTCGCCAAGCGTCATCGGCGGAAAGGCGCCGGGAAACGCCGATGTGGCGCGGGCGGAAAACACCAGAGCGGGAATGGCGGCATCGCCGAAATCCGACTGCAGCTCGCCATTGCCCCGACAGGTCGCGGAATACCGCAGGATCAGCCGGTGTTCGGTCTCCTCGACCTCGGCGGGATCGTGGATGGCAAAGCGCCGCTTGGCACCGTGAAAATCCGTGACGGTCACCAAAAGGTCGAGCCGCTGGCCCTGCGGCACGAGGGTCGCGGGCCCGCGCTCCCCGTCGCCGGGCCGCATGGCGTGGCAGGCGTCGAGCATCCAGCCGACATAGCGCGCGCCGGAAAACGGCGGCGTGAACCAGCGCGACTGCATGAGACGGCGCAGCTTGCTGCGCGTTTCGCCGTCGTCCGTCTCGGACTTGAGCGCCATGGTCACCAGCCGGTCCAGCACCGGCGCGATCGATCCCTTGAGGTAGCGCGTCAATCCCACCGGCTCATTGGCGAGACGGGTGACATCGGCGTTTTCCAGCCAGAGATCGCGGTGGGCCTCGAGCGAGAGATTATGCGCCAGCGCGCGCGCCAGCATGACCCCATTCACCCCGCCCGCGGATGCGCCCGAGATCACGTCGATGACTACGCGCAGGTCGAGTTTCGGGGCAAGGAGCGACAGGAACGCCTCATAGGCCGCGGTGACCGGGGCCTCCGGCTCCACCGGCGCGCCAAGGTCGAGACGCGCTTCCATCCGCCGCGACGCCCGCACCAGATTGAGAAATTCCCTCGTGATTCCGTGCATGTGCACGGCGAGCGACACGCCACCGTACAACACAAGCGCCAGGCGCAATTCGATCTGTTTCATGGAAGCGGAACGCTCCGTGCTGGAACGTCAATGCTCGACCGCTTCGCAGGAAATGGCAAGGGAGTCGCGCGCTTTTCCCGTCAGGGGCCGCAGCAGGCGGCAGTCCGCGCGGCGCGCGCCGTCACGTGGTCCCGCGCTCGCGGCGAAGGCGTTGCCAGTAATCGAGGCGCTTGCGGATTTCGCGTTCGAACCCCCGCTCGGGCGGGTCGTAGAACTGCTGCCGCCCCATGCTCTCGGGAAAATAGTCCTGCCCCGAAAACGCATCCGGCGCATCGTGGTCATAGGCGTAGCCGGAGCCGTAGCCTTCCGATTTCATCAGCTTGGTCGGAGCGTTGAGAATGTGTTTCGGCGGCGACAGCGAGCCGTTCTGCTTGGCCGAGCGCACCGCCGCCTTATAGGCGGTATAGACGCCGTTCGACTTCGGCGCGGTCGCCAGATAGACGACCGACTGCGCCAGCGCCAGCTCGCCCTCCGGCGATCCCAGCATCTGGTAGGCATCGCGCGCGGCATTGGCCTGCACCAGCGCCTGCGGATCGGCAAGGCCGATATCCTCCACCGCCATGCGGATCAGCCGCCGGGCCAGAAACAGCGGATCCTCGCCGCCGTCGAGCATGCGGCAGAACCAGTAAAGGGCGGCATCCGGGTCCGACCCGCGCACGGACTTGTGCAGCGCGGAGATCAGATTGTAGTGGCCGTCGCGGGACTTGTCGTAGACCGGCGCGCGCCGCTGCACGATCTCCTGCAGGCGCTCGGCGTCGAAGGTCTCGCCCTCGCGCGCCGCGCGCCAGACGTCTTCTGCCAGCGTCAGTGCCGAGCGGCCGTCGCCATCGGCCATGCGCAGGAGCACCGAACGTGCCTCCTCGTCGAGCGGCAGCGGCCGCCCCTCCTCCGCTTCCGCCCGCTCCAGCAGCTTGGCGATGGCCGCGCTGTCGAGCGTCTTGAAGGTCAGCACATGGGCGCGCGACAGCAGCGCGGCATTGAGCTCGAAGCTGGGGTTCTCGGTGGTGGCCCCGACGAGCGTCACCGTCCCGTCCTCCATCACGGGAAGGAACCCGTCCTGCTGGGCGCGGTTGAAGCGATGGATCTCGTCGACGAAAAGCAGCGTCCCCTGACCGACCGCCCGCGCGGCGCGGGCCGCCTCGAACACCTTCTTGAGATCGGCGACGCCGGTGAAGATCGCCGAGATCTGTTCGAAACGCAGGTCCGTCTGTTGCGCCAGCAGGCGCGCCACGGTGGTCTTTCCCGTGCCGGGCGGGCCCCAGAAGATCAGCGAGCCGAGGCTGCGCGTGCGCAGCATCCGGGTGAGCGCGCCGTCCTCGCCGAGCAGATGCTCCTGGCCGACCACCTCGCCAAGCTGCGCCGGGCGCAGCCGATCGGCGAGCGGCCGCACCGCCCCCGCGTCCAGTCCCGCGCTTTGAAACAGGTCACTCATCGCCAGAAGGCCTCATCCCGGCCGTCGCCCCTCAGCCGCGAAGGGCAATGCGCAACACACGGTCGCCGCGCTTGATCTCGATGCGCCAGACCCCGGGATCGCCCCGGGCGATGCGCTGAAGATCGCGTGTATTTGCGATCTCGCGCCCGTTCACCGACAGCAGGATATCGCCGATTTCCAGGCCGACGCGATTTGCGGTGGACCCCGGCTCCAGCTCCATGACCACGACGCCCTGCTCGAAGGTATCGAGACGCAGTTCCTCGGCCACGGCCGGCGACAGATTGGCCACGGTGATGCCGGCGAAGGGCGAATAGCCCTCGATGCGCCGCGGGTCGCGCGGAACGGTTTCCGGAGCCGGCTCGAGCGACACGGTGAGTTCCTGCTCCCCCGACCCGCGCAGGATGGTGAACCGCGTCTTGGACCCGATTTCCTTGGTCGCGAACCGGTAGCCGAAGCTGTTGGGATCGGTGATTTCCGCATCCGCCACACGGATGATCAGGTCTCCGACGCGCAGGCCCGATTTCTCCGCCGGACTGTCCGGCGCGATCTGGGTCACAAGGACGCCGCGCGGACGGTCGAGCCCCATAGCCTCGGCGATTTCCGCCCCCACCGACTGCAGCCCCGCCCCGAGCCAGGGCCGACGAACCGTGCCGTCGCCCTGCGCGGCGGTGGCGACGAAATGCACCATATTGGAGGGAATGGCGAAGCCGATGCCGTTCGATCCGCCGGAGCGCGAGAAGATCGCCGTGTTGATGCCGACGAGCCGCCCGTCCACATCCACGAGCGCGCCGCCGGAATTGCCGGGATTGATCGCCGCATCGGTCTGGATGAAGAACTGATAGTCGGTCACCCCGACGCGGGTGCGCGCCAGCGCCGACACGATTCCTTGCGTCACCGTCTGCCCGACGCCGAAGGGATTGCCGACGGCGAGCACGATGTCGCCGACCTCCACCGTGTCGGAATCGGCGAACTCCAGATAGGGCAACTCGCCCTTGAGGTCCTTCGCCTTGAGGATCGCGAGATCGGTCTTCTCGTCGAGGACAATGATCTCGGCGTCGAACTCGCGCCGGTCCGACAGCGCGACCCGCACCTCGTCGGCGCCCTTGATCACATGATGGTTGGTCACGATCACGCCGTCGGCGGAAATGATCACGCCGGACCCAAGCGAGGATTCCACGCGCTCTCGCGGGCGGCCGAGATCCTGCCCCGGATTGCCGAAGAACCTGCGAAAGAACGGATCGTCGAAGAACGGCGAGGTCTGGCGCTGGAGCACCGTGCGCTTCGCATAGACGTTGACCACCGCCGGCGCGGCGGTCTTGACCACGGGCGCGAAGGAGGCCTTCAGCTCCCCTGCGGAGCGTGGCGCCTGTCGGTCCGAGGCCTGTCCCGGCAGCACGAGGGCCACGGCCAGAAGGCCCGCGCCCGCGATCCGCGCCGCTGCCCGTCCCAACGCGCCTGCATATCCCGTCATCTCGCTCGTCCCCACACTCCGGATTGTCCGCAAGGGCCTTGCGCGCAGGGCGCGCACGCCCGATTCGCCCTCATCGGTATAGAGGGATCGAAGGTAACAAAAAAGGCGACCCGAAGGCCGCCTTTTCAATCGTTTGCTGCGCGACAGATTATGCCGCGGCTTCTGCCGTGTCTTCGGCCTCGGTGCGGGCACGATCGGCCGCGCCCTTGGCCTCGACGTCGCGATCGACGAACTCGATCACGGCCAGCGGGGCGTTGTCGCCATAGCGGAAGCCCGCCTTGAGGACGCGCGTGTAGCCGCCGTTGCGGCCCTTGTAGCGCTCTGCAAGCGTGTCGAACAGCTTGCGAACGAGCGCGACGTCGCGGATCTGCGAGATCGCCTGACGGCGGGCGTGCAGGTCGCCGCGCTTGCCGAGGGTGATCAGCTTCTCGACGATCGGACGCAGTTCCTTTGCCTTGGGAAGCGTCGTCACGATCTGCTCATGCTCAATCAGCGATGCGGACATGTTTGCGAACATCGCCTTGCGATGGCTCGAAGTCCGATTGAGCTTGCGGCCGCGATTGCCGTGGCGCATGGCTCTCTCCTTTTCCTGTCACGGCGGACCAACCCGCCTGATGCCTTGTCTGAAGACCGCGCGAAACGCGCGATCAGTACTGGTGATCTTCGTAGCGCTTGGCGAGCTCGTCGATGTTCTCCGGCGGCCAGTTGGCCACCTCCATGCCGAGGTGGAGACCCATCTGGGCGAGAACTTCCTTGATCTCGTTCAGCGACTTGCGACCGAAGTTCGGCGTGCGCAGCATTTCGGCTTCGGTCTTCTGGATGAGATCGCCAATATACACGATATTGTCGTTCTTCAGGCAGTTGGCCGAACGCACCGACAGCTCGAGCTCGTCGACCTTCTTCAGAAGCGCCGGGTTGAAGGCGAGTTCCGGAACGGTGTCTTCCTTCACTTCGCGGCGCGGCTCTTCGAAGTTGACGAAGATCGAGAGCTGGTCCTGCAGGATCCGCGCGGCGAAGGCCACGGCATCCTCCGGGGTGACCGATCCGTCGGTCTCGATCGTCAGCGACAGCTTGTCATAGTCGAGAACCTGGCCTTCACGGGTGTTTTCCACCCGGTAGGACACCTTCTTGACCGGAGAATACAGGCTGTCGACCGGGATCAGGCCGATAGGCGCGTCTTCCGGGCGGTTGCGGTCGGCCGCAACATAGCCCTTGCCGGTGTTGACCGTGAACTCCATGCGGATCTCCGCACCCTCGTCCAGCGTGCAAAGGACGAGATCCGGGTTGAGAACCTCAATGTCGCCCACCACCTGGATATCGCCAGCGGTCACGACACCCGGGCCCTGCTTGCGCACGACCATGCGCTTGGGGCCTTCGCCCTGCATGCGGATCGCGATTTCCTTGATGTTCAGGACGATGTCGGTGACATCTTCGCGAACGCCGGGGATCGACGAAAACTCATGCAGAACGCCGTCGATCTGGACGGCGGTGACGGCCGCGCCCTGGAGCGACGACAGCAGAACCCGGCGCAGGGCGTTGCCAAGCGTGAGACCGAAGCCGCGTTCCAGCGGCTCCGCGATCACAACACCGAGCAGGCGCGCGTCATGACCCGGCTTTACCTCAAGCTTGTTCGGCTTGATCAGTTCCTGCCAGTTTTTGTTAATGCTCAAATCTCGTTCCTCCGGCTGTCCCGCCGCGGCCCGAAAGCCACGGCCATGCTGTGCCATGAGAAGGGAGTGATACGCCTGAAACTCAGACGCGGCGGCGCTTGCGCGGACGGCAACCGTTGTGCGGGATCGGCGTCACGTCGCGGATCGACGTCACCATGAACCCGGCAGCCTGAAGGGCACGCAGGGCCGACTCACGACCCGAACCCGGACCGCGGACCTCGACCTCAAGCGTGCGCATGCCGTGCTCGGCAGCCTTCTTCGCGGCGTCTTCCGCTGCAACCTGCGCGGCGTAAGGGGTCGACTTGCGCGAGCCCTTGAAGCCCATGGCGCCAGCCGACGACCAGGAAATCGTGTTTCCCTGCGCGTCGGTGATGGTGATCATGGTGTTGTTGAACGTCGAGTTCACATGCGCGACGCCGGACGAAATGTTCTTTCGTTCGCGACGCCGGACGCGTGTGGTTTCCTTAGCCATTTTTCTATCCTTTGCTCGATCTCGTCACCGCCGTGGTTCGGCGGCTCCACCGGGCCGTACGTTCCGATGAATTACTTCTTCTTGCCGGCAATCGCCTTCGCCGGGCCCTTGCGGGTGCGGGCGTTGGTGTGCGTGCGCTGGCCGCGGACCGGAAGACCGCGACGGTGGCGCAGGCCACGGTAGCAGCCAAGGTCCATCAGACGCTTGATGTTCATTGCCACTTCGCGGCGCAGGTCACCTTCCACGATGTAATCGCGGTCGATGGTCTCGCGCATGGCAAGGACTTCGGCGTCCGAAAGCTCGTTGACGCGGCGCTCGGGCGCGATGTTCACCTTGGAGATGATCTCCTCGGCGAACTTGGGGCCGATGCCGTGAATGTACTGAAGCGCGATGACGACGCGCTTGTTCGTCGGGATGTTTACACCTGCAATACGGGCCAATGCCGTCTCCATGTTTTGGGGGCTTCATGGCTGAAGCGCCGCCGGGGTTGCCCCGCGTCCGGTGGAGGCCGGCCCATGCGGGGAAGAAAAACTGCACGAACGCACCCGCGTCCCGCGCGCCTGGCGCGGACCCGGATGCGTACATTAGGGCAGGTCGCGAGGCTTAGACCTCTCTGCCAACCGCGTCAAGCACGGAATCGATCTGTGCCGAGACCTCGTCGATCGACTTCATGCCGTCGACAGTTTTCAGCTGGCCGCGACCGCGATAATAGGGCGCAACGACTGCGGTATCGCGGTTGTAAGCCTCAAGACGCTGCTTGAAGACTTCCGGATCGTCGTCCTTGCGCACCGGCTGGCCGTTTGCCTTGGCCTCGGCCGCGCGCTTGACGATCCGGTCGACCAGTGCCGACTGGTCGACCTCCAGCTCGAGCACGAGATCGAGCGTCATGTTCTTCTCGGCCAGCATCGCGTCGAGCGCCTCGGCCTGGGCCACCGTGCGCGGGAACCCGTCGAGGATGAAGCCCTTCTCGGCGTCCGGCTCTTCGATCCGGTCCGCGACGATGCCGATGACGATATCGTCCGACACCAGCCAGCCGGCTTCCATCACCGACTTCGCCTTCAGCCCGACCGGCGTTTCCGCGGCAACCGCCGCCCGAAGCATGTCACCCGTCGACAGTTGCGGAATGCCATGCTTCTCCACCAGACGCGCGGCCTGGGTGCCCTTGCCGGCACCCGGCGGTCCGAGAAAAATCAGCCTCATCTACGCTTCCCCCTGAGCTTCGATTTCTTCACCAGTCCCTCATACTGATGCGCAAGCAGATGGCCCTGGATCTGGGATACCGTGTCCATGGTCACGCTGACGACGATCAGAAGGGAGGTGCCACCGAAGTAGAACGGAACGCCCGTCGCGGAAATGAGGAATTCGGGTAATAGACAGACCAGAACAATGTAGATGGCGCCAACCACGGTGATACGGGTCAACACGTAGTCAATATACTGCGCGGTCCGTTCGCCCGGACGGATGCCCGGAATGAAGCCGCCATGCTTCTTCAGATTGTCGGCCGTGTCCGACGGATTGAACACGATCGCCGTGTAGAAGAAGCAGAAGAACACGATCAACGCCGCATAGAGCAGCATGTAGAGCGGCTGGCCGTGGCCGAGCAGCGCCGTGACCGTCGTCAGGATGCTGTTCTCGTCGCCCGTCGTGCCGAGGCCCGACAGGGTCGCCGGAACCAGCAGCAGCGAGGACGCGAAGATCGGCGGAATCACGCCGGCCGTGTTCAGCTTGAGCGGCAGGAACGACGTGTTGCCCTCGAACATCCGGTTGCCCATCTGGCGCTTCGGATACTGGATCAGCAGGCGCCGCTGCGCGCGTTCCATGAACACGATGATGGCGATCACGACGATCGACAGCAGGATGATGGCGATGATGATCGGGGTCGCGAGCGCGCCCTGGCGGCCGAGCTCGAGCGTCGAGGCGATCGCCGAGGGAAGCCCCGCGACAATGCCCGCGAAGATGATCAGCGAAATGCCGTTGCCGATGCCGCGCGCGGTGATCTGCTCGCCGAGCCACATCAGGAACATCGTGCCGCCGACGAAGGTGATGACCGCGGAAATGCGGAAGAACCAGCCCGGATCGATCACCACATTGGCAGCACTCTCCAGGCCGACCGCAAGACCGTAGGCCTGGAAGGTGGCGAGCACCACCGTGCCGTAGCGGGTGTACTGGTTGATCACCTTGCGGCCCTGCTCGCCCTCCTTCTTGAGCTGTTCCAGCGAGGGAACAACGGAGGTGAGAAGCTGGATGATGATCGATGCGGAGATATACGGCATGATGCCGAGCGCCAGGATCGCCATGCGCTGGACGGCACCGCCCGAGAACATGTTGAACAGGCCGACGATGCCCTGCTGCGCCTGGCCGAAGGCCTGGGCGAAGGCTTCGGGATTGATCCCCGGCAGCGGCACGTAAGTACCGAACCGATACACAAGAAGCGCACCCAGTGTGAACCAGATACGCTTCTTCAACTCTTCTGCCTTGGCGAAAGCTGAGAAATTCAGATTAGCCGCTAGCTGTTCGGCAGCTGATGCCATTCCAGGCTCCGGTCAAATATGCGTGCAGGAACAAGGGAAAACCCAGGCTTATTCAGCCTGGGCTCCGATAATCGTGACTTTGCCGCCAGCCTTCTCGACCGCGTCGATGGCAGCCTTGGAGGCTCCCGCGATCTCGAAGGAGACAGCGCCCTTCAGGGCCCCGTCGGAAAGCAGGCGGACGCCGTCCTTGACCCGGCGGATGACGCCGGCGGCCTTGAGGGCCTCGGCCGTCACCGTCTGGCTCGCGTCGAGCTTGCCGGCATCGATCGCGATCTGGATGCGACCGAGGGAAACCACCGTGAAGGACTTCGCGAAGATGTTCGTGAAGCCGCGCTTCGGCAGGCGACGATGCAGCGGCATCTGGCCGCCCTCGAAGCCCTTGATCGCGACGCCCGAACGGCTCTTCTGACCCTTGACGCCGCGGCCACCGGTCTTGCCCTTGCCGGAGCCGATGCCGCGACCGACGCGCATGCGGTCCTTCGTGGCACCCGGATTGTCCCGGAGTTCATTCAGTTTCATCATCTATCTCCCCGCATCCCTCACGCGTCTTCGACGACGCGGACGAGATGCTGAACCTTCCGGATCATGCCGCGTACTTCCGGCGTGTCCTTGAGCGTCGAGCGGCGGTGCATCTTGTTCAGTCCGAGGCCGACCAGCGTCGCGCGCTGATCCTTCGGACGACGCAAGGGGCTGCCAACCTGCTCGACCGTAACGGTCTTATCAGTGTTCGCCATGGAACCAAGCCTTTCTCAAGCTGGGGTCGATGCACGCAAAGGTCAAGCCTCGGCGGCAGACTGCGCGCTATCGTCGATGTCGCGGCGACGAGCCTGGACCTGCGACACCTTGAGACCGCGACGGGCCGCGACCGAACGCGGGCTGTCCTCATGCTTCAAGGCTTCGAAGGTGGCGCGCACCATGTTGTAGGGGTTCGCCGAGCCCAGCGACTTGGCAACGACGTCCTGGACGCCGAGGGTCTCGAACACCGCACGCATCGGGCCGCCGGCAATGATGCCGGTACCGGCCGGAGCGGCACGCAGGATCACCTTGCCCGCGCCGTGACGTCCGTTGACGTCGTGGTGCAGGGTGCGGCCCTCGCGCAGCGGCACGCGGATCATCGACCGCTTTGCGGCTTCCGTTGCCTTGCGGATCGCTTCCGGCACTTCACGGGCCTTGCCGTGACCGAAGCCGACGCGGCCCTTCTGATCGCCAACCACCACAAGTGCGGCAAAGCCGAACCGGCGGCCACCCTTGACGACCTTGGCGACGCGGTTGATGTGAACAAGCTTGTCGACGAATTCGCTGTCGCGCTCGTTCCGATCGCCTCCGCGATCCCGATTATCCTGTCTCACCATAATTTTCGCTTCCGTTTGTCTGTGAGCGTCTTTCAACGACGATCAGAATTCCAGTCCGCCCTCACGAGCCGCATCGGCAAGAGCCTTGACGCGCCCGTGGTACATGTAACCGCCGCGGTCGAACACCACCTGGGTGACGCCGGCCGCCTTGGCACGTTCGGCAAGCATCTTGCCAACGGCCTCGGCCGCGGAAGTGTTGCCGCCCGACTTGAGAGCGGAGCGGAGATCCTTGTCGACGCTCGACGCCGAAGCGAGCGTATAGCCCTTGGCGTCGTCGATGATCTGCGCATAGATTTGCTTGGAAGAGCGATACACCGACAGGCGCGGACGCCCGTTGAGTACCTTCTTGATCGAACGACGGACGCGGTCGCGGCGGCGTTCGAAGCCTGATTGTGTCTTCGCCATGATCCGGTCCGTTACTTCTTCTTGCCTTCCTTGCGGACGATATATTCGCCCGCGTAGCGAATGCCCTTGCCCTTGTAGGGCTCGGGCGGACGGTAATCGCGGATTTCCGCCGCGACCTGTCCGACGCGCTGCTTGTCGATGCCCGTGATCACGACTTCCGTGGGCTTCGGACATGCCACATCGATGCCTTCCGGCATCGGATGCACGACGTCATGCGAAAAACCGAGCGCGAGCTGCAGGTTCCTGCCCTGCACCTGTGCGCGATAACCGACGCCGGTGATTTCAAGGCGCTTCTCGAAGCCCTTGCTCACCCCGGTCACGAGGTTTTCGACCATCGTGCGGGACATGCCCCACATCGCGCGAGCCGGCTTGCTGTCGACCCGCGGATTGACCTTGATTCCATCGTCCGTCATTTCGACCAGAACGAGATCATTGACCACGAAGGAGAGTTCCCCCTTCGGACCCTTGACCGCTACCGTCTGGCCGTTGATCGTTGCCGTTACCCCGCTCGGCACGGGGACTGGCTTCTTGCCAATTCGAGACATATGACCAACCTGTCCAGTTTACCTTGCAAGTGAACCCTGCTGCATCAGAAGATGCGGCAGAGCACCTCGCCACCAACGTTTTGTTCCCGCGCATCATGGTCGGCCATGACACCGCGCGGCGTCGACAGGATCGACACGCCCAGGCCATTGGCAACCCGCGGGATATTCTTGACGGAGGAATAGACCCGCCGTCCCGGCTTGGAGATCCGCTCGATGGAGCGGATGACCGGTTCGCCGTCAAAGTACTTCAACTCGATCTCGAGCTCAGCCTTGCCGCCGTCGAATTCCACAGCCGAATAGCCACGGATATACCCTTCCGACGCAAGCACGTCGAGCACATGTTCGCGCAATTTCGACGCGGGCGTAGAGACCTTGCTCTTGCGCCGCATCTGAGCATTGCGGATCCGGGTGAGCATATCGCCCAAGGGATCAGAAATCGCCATCGGACTCTCCTTACCAGCTCGACTTCACGAGGCCCGGGACCAAGCCCTTGGAGCCCAGCTCGCGAAGCGCAACACGCGACATCTTCAGCTTGCGATAGTAGCCGCGGGGGCGTCCTGTCACTTCACAACGGTTGCGAATACGCACCTCCGCGGAATTCCGCGGCAGCTTGGCAAGCTTCAGCCTTGCGGCGTAACGCTCCTCAAGCGACAGGCTGTCGTCCTTCGCAGCCGCCTTCAGCGCGGTGCGCTTCTCGGCGTATTTCTTAACGAGCCGCTCGCGCCGCTTGTTCTTCTCGATCGCGCTCTTCTTCGCCATCGTCTGTCCTCGTTCTTTTCCCGCTCGATTACTTGCGGAACGGGAAGTTGAACGCGCGCAGAAGCTCGCGCGCCTCGTCATCGTTGTCCGCGGTGGTGCAAACAATCACGTCCAGGCCCCAGATCTGGTCGACCTGGTCGTAATTGATTTCCGGAAACACGATATGTTCCTTCACGCCCATTGCGTAGTTTCCACGGCCGTCGAAGCTCTTGGCATTCAGGCCGCGGAAGTCACGAACGCGCGGCAGCGCAATCGTGATCAGGCGATCGAGAAACTCGTACATCCGCTCACCGCGCAGCGTCACCTTTGCGCCAAGGGGCATGCCTTCACGGACCTTGAAGGTCGCGATCGACTTGCGGGCCTTGGTGATGACCGGCTTCTGACCGGCGATTTGCGCAAGATCCTCGGCAGCGATCTTGGCCTTCTTGCTGTCGGCCACCGCCTCGCCGATACCCATGTTGAGAACGATCTTCTCAAGCGCGGGAATCTGCATCGGATTCTTGTAGTTGAACTTTTCCTGCAGCTGCGGACGGATCTTTTCCAGATACTCCGTCTTCAGCCGCGGCAGGGTCTTGGACTCAGCCATCGATCAGATCTCCCGAACGCTTGGCCACGCGCACTTTGGTGCCGTCTTCCTTTACCTGGAACCCGACGCGTGTCGGCTTCCCGTCCTTCGGATCGGCAAGCGCCAGGTTCGACATGTGAACCGGCAGCTCCTTGCTGATGATCCCACCCTCGGACTGCGCCGTCTGGCGCTGGTGCCGGCGCACGACGTTGACGCCGCGAACCAGAGCCTTGTTGTCCTGCGGGGAAACCGAGATGATTTCGCCGGTCTTGCCCTTGTCGCGCCCCGTGAGCACGACAACGGTGTCGCCCTTTTTAATCTTGGCGGCCATTAGAGCACCTCCGGAGCGAGCGAAATAACCTTCATGTGGTTCTTCGCACGCAGCTCGCGCGGAACCGGGCCGAAGATACGCGTCCCCACCGGTTCCTTGTTGTTGTTAATCAGGACCGCCGCATTGCGGTCGAACCGGATCACCGAGCCGTCGGGACGGCGAATATCCTTCGCCGTGCGCACGACGACCGCTTTCATCACGTCGCCCTTCTTGACGCGGCCGCGCGGTGTCGCCTCTTTCACGCTGACGACAATGATGTCGCCGACGCTGGCATACTTCCGCTTCGAGCCGCCGAGCACTTTGATGCACATGACACGACGGGCGCCGGAATTATCCGCCACGTCGAGGTTTGTTTGCATCTGAATCATGACTGGCCGCCTTGTTCTTCTCTCACCGTGTTCGCTTGCGAACGCCGGAAGTCATGTCAGTCCGCAGTCGACGTTTCGACAACGGTCCAGGTTTTGGTCTTCGAAATCGGCGCGCACTCTTGGATCTGGACGGTATCGCCCGTCTTGTGCGCGTTGGTCTCGTCATGCGCCCGATACTTCTTCGAGCGGCGAACGGTCTTCTTGAACAACGGGTGGGTGAAGCGGCGCTCCACACGAACCGTGACCGTCTTGTCGTTGGCGTCGCTCACCACAACGCCCTGCAGTACGCGTTTCGGCATAATGGTCTCCTTACGCGCTTGTTGCCACGCGCTTGTCGCGCATGATCGTCTGAATGCGCGCAATGTCACGACGCACCTGGCGCACACGCGCCGTATTCTCAAGCTGGCCGGTGGCCCGCTGAAAGCGCAGGTTGAACTGCTCTTTCTTCAGGCTCTCAAGGTCCGTTGCCAGCTCGTCCAAGGTCTTTGCCCGAACGTCCATGGCCTTCATGGCACTACTCTCCTGGTCCCGCCTTTAGTCGGCGATACGCTGAACGAAGCGGCACTTGATCGGCAGCTTGGCTGCAGCAAGGCGCATCGCTTCGCGTGCCGTGTCTTCCGGCACACCGTCGATCTCGAACATGATCCGACCGGGCTTGACCTTAGCGGCCCAATAGTCCGGCGAACCCTTGCCCTTACCCATACGTACTTCGGTCGGCTTCGACGACACCGGCACGTCCGGGAAAATCCTGATCCAAACACGACCCGCACGCTTCATGTGACGGGTCATGGCACGACGGGCCGCCTCGATCTGGCGTGCGGTCACCCGCTCCGGCTCAACGGCCTTGAGGCCGAAGGCGCCGAAATTGAGATCGGTTCCGCCCTTGGCGGTACCATGGATCCGGCCCTTGTGCTGCTTGCGGAACTTCGTTCGCTTCGGTTGCAGCATCTCTACTCTCTCGCTCTGCTACTGTCCAAGACCCGACTTGCTGCCCTTAGGCAGCGCGCCCGCGGTCGCGGCGTCCGCCGCCCTGGTTCGATCCGTCGCCCTCGACCGCACGGCGCTCATGCGCCATCGGGTCGTGCTCGAGGATCTCGCCCTTGAAGATCCAGACCTTGACGCCGCATGTGCCGTAGGCCGTATGGGCCGTGGACATGCCGAAGTCGATGTCCGCGCGCAGCGTGTGCAGCGGCACACGACCTTCGCGGTACCATTCGGTCCGGGCGATCTCGGCGCCGCCAAGACGGCCGCCGCAGTTGATCCGGATGCCCTGCGCGCCCATCCGCATGGCGGACTGAACCGCCCGCTTCATGGCACGACGGAAGGCAACGCGGCGCTCCAACTGCTGCGAGATGCCGTCAGCAACCAGCTGAGCGTCGATCTCGGGCTTGCGCACTTCAACGATGTTGATGTGCACATCGGAGTTGGTGATCTGCGAAAGCGCCTTGCGGAGCTTCTCGATGTCCGCGCCCTTCTTGCCGATCACGACACCCGGACGACCCGAGTGAACCGAAACGCGGCACTTGCGGTGCGGACGCTCGACGACAACCTTGGACACGGCCGCCTGCTTCAACGCCTTGAGGATATACTCCCGGATGCGGAAGTCCTCATGCAGCAGCTGGCCGTATTCACCCTTGTCCGCGTACCAGCGCGAATCCCAGGTGCGGTTGATGCCAAGACGCAGACCGATCGGATTTACTTTATGTCCCATCAGGCGGTCTCCTCGACTTCGCGGACGACGATGGTGAGGTTCGAGAACGGCTTCTCGATCCGACCCACACGGCCACGGGCACGAGCCTGGAACCGCTTGATCACGAATGCCTTGCCGACATGCGCCTCGGCCACGACCAGGCTGTCGACATTGAGGTCATGGTTGTTCTCCGCGTTCGCGATCGCCGACATCAACGCCTTCTTGACGTCGTCGGAGATGCGCTTGCGCGAGAAGGTGAGATCGGACAGCGCCTTTTCCACCTTTTTGCCGCGGATGGTTTCCGCGACGAGGTTCAGCTTACGCGGAGAAACGCGCAGCATCCGGGCGACCGACTTCGCCTCATTGTCGGCGAGCGCGCGCCCGCCCTTCGGCTTGCCCATGGTTACTTCCTCTTCGCCTTCTTGTCGGCGCCATGGCCATAATAGGTGCGCGTCGGCGAGAACTCGCCGAACTTGTGACCGATCATGTCCTCGGACACCAGCACCGGAACGTGCTTCTGGCCATTGTAGACGCCGAAGGTCAAACCAACGAACTGGGGCAGGATCGTCGAACGACGGCTCCAGATCTTGATGACTTCGTTACGGCCCGACGCGCGGACCTTTTCTGCCTTCTTCAGCAGAAAGCCGTCAACGAACGGGCCCTTCCAAACTGAACGTGCCATGGTCGGCCCCTTTTACTTCTTGCGCGCGTGACGGCTGCGGACGATGTACTTGTCCGTGGCCTTGTTCGAACGCGTGCGCTTGCCCTTGGTCGGCTTGCCCCACGGCGTGACCGGATGACGGCCACCGGAGGTACGACCCTCACCACCACCATGCGGGTGGTCGACCGGGTTCATGGCGACACCACGCACGTGCGGGCGACGGCCCTGCCAGCGCGAACGGCCAGCCTTGCCGAGATTGATGTTGCCGTGGTCCGGGTTGGACACGGCGCCGATCGAGGCCATGCAGGTCCCGAGCACGCGACGCTGTTCGCCCGAAAGCAGGCGGATCGTCGTGTAGCCCTGGTCGCGACCGACAACCTGTGCGTAGGCACCGGCCGAACGTGCGATCTGTCCGCCCTTGCCGGGCTTCATCTCGACGTTGTGGACGATCGTGCCGACCGGAATGGACGCCAGCGGCATCGCATTGCCCGGCTTCACGTCGACCGACTTGCCGGCGATGACCTTGTCGCCGACGGCGAGACGCTGCGGAGCAAGAATGTAGGACAGCTCGCCGTCCTCATACTTGACCAGAGCGATGAACGCCGTCCGGTTCGGATCGTATTCGATCCGCTCGACCGTTGCCGACATGTCGAACTTGGTCCGCTTGAAGTCGACCAGGCGGTAGCGGCGCTTGTGCCCGCCACCACGGTTCGGCGCCGTCGTGCGACCGGTGTTGTTGCGACCGCCGGACTTGGTCAGACCTTCGGTCAGGCTCTTGACCGGCTTGCCCTTGTACAGCGACGAGCGGTCCACCTGGACCAGCTGGCGTCGACCGGGCGACGTCGGATTGAAGGTTTTGAGTGCCATTGTTCCCTCTCCGCCCTTACAGACCGGTTGTGACGTCGATGGACTGGCCGTCCTGCAGGGTCACGACCGCCTTCTTGACGTCGGACTGCTGGCCGATCCGCCCGCGGAACCGCTTCTGCTTGCCCTTGCGGACAAGGGTGTTCACTGCCGTCACCTTGACCCCGAAGAGCGCTTCGACAGCGGCCTTGATCTCGGGCTTCGTGGCGGTCGGCGAAACGTTGAACACGACCTTGTTCTGCTCGGACGCGAAAGTCGCCTTCTCGGTGATCACCGGGGACACGACCGTGTCATAGTGCTTGAGAGTGCTCATTTGAACCGCTCCTCCAGGGCCGACACCGCCGCCTTGGTCAACACCAGCTTTTCACGCCGCAGGATATCGTAGACGTTGATACCCTCGATCGGCAGAACGTCGATCGCCGGAATGTTCCGGGATGCGAGACGGAAGTTCGCGTCGACCTCGCTGCCGTCGATGATCAGCGCATTGCTGAGACCGAGCTTGGCGAAACGGGCGTAAAGCGCCTTGGTCTTGGCTTCTGCGGCCTTGGCATCGTCGACGATGATGATGCCGTCGCCCTTCAGCTTGGCCGAGAGCGCGTGCCGCAGGCCGAGCGCACGGACCTTCTTGGGAAGGTCGTGGGCGTGGCTGCGAACGACCGGGCCGTGGGCCTTGCCGCCGCCGCGGAACTGCGGAGCCTTCTTGTTGCCGTGACGCGCGCCGCCCGTGCCCTTCTGGCGGACGAACTTCTTCGTCGTGCCGGAAATCTCCGAACGCTGCTTCGCCTTGTGCGTACCGGCCTGGCGACGAGCCAGCTGCCAGCGCACCACGCGGTGGATCAGGTCGGTGCGCGGCTCGAGACCGAAGATCTCGTCCGACACCGTGATCGAACCGGCGGCAGCCCCGTCGAGGGTCTTTACCTCAAGTTCCATCACTCGCTCTCCTTCTCGACTGCAACAGCAGCCTCGACCGCGCGGAAGGCACCCGGCATCGGAACACCGTCCGGAAGCGCCTTCTTGACCGCGTCGCGGATGACGATCCAGCCACCCTTAGATCCCGGGACTGCGCCCTGGATCATGATCAGGCCGCGCTCGACATCGGTGCGGACGATCTTGAGGTTCTGCGTGGTCACCTGCTCGGCACCCATGTGCCCGGCCATCTTCTTGCCCTTGAACACCTTGCCGGGGTCCTGGCACTGGCCGGTCGAACCGTGCGAACGGTGCGAAATCGACACACCGTGCGAGGCGCGAAGGCCGCCGAAGTTGTGCCGCTTCATGGCACCGGCGAAACCCTTACCGATCGAGGTGCCCGTGACGTCCACGAACTGGCCCTCGACGAAATGGTCGGCCGTGATTTCGGCGCCGACATCGATCAGGTTGTCCTGCGAGACGCGGAATTCCGCGAGCTTGCGCTTCGGCTCAACCTTCGCGACGGCGAAGTGCCCGCGCATGGCGCGCGGCGTGTTCTTAACCTTGGCCAGTCCGGCGCCAACCTGCACCGCAACATAACCGTTTTTCTCTTCCGTCCGGTGGGCGATTACCTGACAGTTTTCGAGCTTCAGCACCGTCACCGGCACATGCTCACCCGCATCGTTGTAGATGCGCGTCATACCCACCTTCTGTGCGATCACTCCAGAACGCATATCGGCGTGTCCCCTTGTGAGCGCCTTACAGCTTGATCTCGACGTCGACACCAGCGGCGAGGTCGAGCTTCATCAGCGCGTCCACGGTCTGCGGCGTCGGATCAACGATGTCGAGAAGACGCTTATGCGTGCGCATCTCGAACTGATCACGGCTTTTCTTGTCGATATGCGGACCACGAAGCACTGTGTACTTCTCGATCCGCGTGGGCAGCGGCACGGGGCCGCGCACTTGTGCACCGGTCCGTTTCGCCGTGCTGACGATCTCGCGGGTCGAGGCATCGAGAACTCGATGATCGAACGCCTTGAGACGGATCCGAATGTTTTGACCGTTCATGTCCAAATCCCCATGCGGTCCGCGGGCGGACTTGAGTGTCCGTCCCGCGGGTCTCGCGGATTACTCGATGATCGACGCGACGACGCCGGCACCGACCGTGCGGCCGCCTTCGCGGATGGCGAAGCGAAGTCCGTCTTCCATCGCGATCGGCACGATCAGCGTCACGACGACCGACACATTGTCGCCCGGCATGACCATTTCCGTGCCTTCCGGAAGCTCGACAACGCCCGTCACGTCCGTCGTGCGGAAGTAGAACTGCGGACGGTAGTTCGTGAAGAACGGCGTGTGACGGCCACCCTCTTCCTTCGTCAGGATGTAGGCTTCCGCGTTGAACTTCGTGTGCGGCGTCACCGAACCCGGCTTGCAGAGAACCTGCCCGCGCTCGACGTCCTCACGACCGATACCGCGGATCAGCGCGCCGATGTTGTCGCCGGCCTGGCCCTGGTCGAGCAGCTTGCGGAACATCTCGACGCCGGTCACCGTCGTCTTCTTCGTGTCGCGGATGCCGATGATCTCGACTTCCTCGCCGACCTTGACGATGCCGCGCTCCACGCGACCGGTCACAACCGTGCCACGACCGGAGATCGAGAACACGTCCTCGATCGGCATCAGGAACGGAAGGTCGATCGGACGCTCCGGGGTCGGGATGAAATCATCCACGGCCTTCATCAGCTCGGCGATCTTCTCCGCGCCAATGGCCGGATCGCGGTCCTCGAGGGCGGCAAGAGCCGAACCCGCGACGATCGGAATGTCGTCGCCCGGGAACTCGTAGGACGAAAGCAGCTCGCGCACTTCCATCTCGACCAGCTCCAGGAGCTCCTCGTCGTCGACCTGGTCGACCTTGTTCAGGAACACCACCAGCGCCGGAACGCCGACCTGACGGGCGAGCAGGATGTGCTCGCGGGTCTGCGGCATCGGGCCGTCGGCAGCCGAACACACCAGGATCGCGCCGTCCATCTGCGCAGCACCCGTGATCATGTTCTTCACGTAGTCGGCGTGGCCCGGGCAGTCGACGTGGGCGTAGTGACGCGCTTCCGTCTCGTACTCGACGTGCGCCGTCGAGATCGTGATGCCGCGCGCACGCTCTTCCGGCGCGCCGTCGATCTCGTCATACGCCTTGAAGTCGCCGAACTGCTTCGTGATCGCCGCCGTAAGCGTCGTCTTGCCATGGTCGACGTGGCCGATCGTGCCAATGTTCACGTGCGGCTTCGTCCGCTCAAACTTTGCTTTCGCCATCGGCGTCGCTCTCTGTCCAACTTGCGGTTAAGTTCATCAAACACGGTGAAGAGCCGACCGCCACGCGGCGGCGGATACTCGGAGCGGGAAAACGTTTTCCGTGCCGCCGTCCGGGCCTTTCGGCCGGGCGCTCTAAAGTGGAGCGGGTGAAGGGAATCGAACCCTCGTCGTCAGCTTGGAAGGCTGCTGCTCTACCATTGAGCTACACCCGCCGCCGGCCGGGGGATGGTGGAGGAGGTTGGATTTGAACCAACGTAGGCTAAGCCAACGGATTTACAGTCCGTCCCCTTTAACCACTCGGGCACTCCTCCGTTTCACCTTCCCCGTCGCCGAAGCGCCTTGGATGGCTTCACGAAAACGCCCTGCGAAACAATCGCGAGGCCGCTCCCGTGGCGCGTGTTATGCAGAACGGGGTGGGGGGTGTCAACGCCCATTTGACGGTCATCGCCACAAAATCACCGCCCCGTCCCCAGGCGCTTTCCTCTTGCCGCCCGCACGCGCCCGCTATAAGCGCTGATGCGATGACACGCGCACCCAAATCCTTTTCCCCAGGACGTCACCGCCGGGCCAGGCAGCCGGGCGGTGCGGCACCCGAGGGGCCGCTGCGGCTTTACGGTCTTCACACGATCGAGGCCGCCTTCGCCAACCCCGAGCGGCGGCGGCTCAAGCTCTATGCCACCGAGAACGCGCTGCGACGCCTCACCGAGCGCGACATCACCATCGACGTTCCCGTCGAGACGACCTCGCCGAAGAAGCTCGACCAGATGGTCGGCCGCGACGCCGTTCACCAGGGCGCCGTTCTGGAAGCCGAGCCCCTGCCCGCCTTCGGCGTGCGCGATCTTGGCCGCGCCCGCCTCGTGCTGGCGCTCGACCAGGTGACCGACCCGCATAATGTCGGCGCGATCCTGCGCTCCGCCGTGGCGCTTGGTGCCGACGCGGTGGTGACCACCGAACGGCACGCGCCGGAGGAAGGCCCCGTGCTAGCCAAGTCCGCCTCCGGCGCGCTCGACATGATTCGCCACGTCCGCGTGAAGAACATGGCCCGCTTCGTCACCGAGATGCGCGACAGCGGCTTTCGCGCCATCGCGCTCGACAGCGAAGGCCCGGCCCGGCTCGAGGAAACGCCGACCGGCGACAGGGTGCTTCTCGTTCTCGGCTCCGAGGGCAAGGGCGTGCGTCAGGGCGTACGGGAAAACTGCGACGCGCTCGCCCGCCTCGACATGCCCGGCAAGATCGCCTCGCTGAATGTTTCCAATGCCGCGGTTCTGGCGCTTTACATCATTCGCGAAAGCCTGGAAGGCCGGGGCCGCGCGCAGTAGGATCGCATCTGGCGTCCATCGCCCTGCCCGGCTTTCCCCATGCCGGATACGGGAACGGGCGATGGACGTAAAACGGGATGCACAGGCGAAAATCCTGTGCTAGAAGCGCCTCGCTTGGCCGGTATAGCTCAGTTGGTAGAGCACCTGATTTGTAATCAGGGGGTCGCGGGTTCGAATCCTGCTGCCGGCACCAGCCTCCCCCACCCAACGTCCAGCTGCACCGCAACGCCCGGTAAGGGCGAGGAGTTTCCTGCGCGTCTTTGCCAGCCACGGACCTCACGCTTTCGTGAAGTCTTCCTGCTTGAGCGCGCCTCAATCAACGTCGACAGTTTCTCGCGGCCACCTTCACGCCGCGACCGAGGAGATCATCGATGCTGAAACCCTGCATGCGTGGACTTGCATTCGCCCTTCCGCTTCTCATGGCGTCGAGCCTGGCCCATGCGGATCCTGTGGAAACCCGCCAGAACCTGATGAAACAGGTGGGCGCCGCCACCGGTACGCTGGGCAAGATGCTCAAGGGCGAGACCGAATACGACGCCGAACTGGCCGCAATGTCGATGCGCGTCCTCTTCACCACCCCTTCCGGCTTCATCACGATGTTCCCGGAAGGCAGCACGACCGGCGAGACCGAAGCCGCGCCGAAGATCTGGGAAGACAAGGCCGGCTTCGACAAGATCGCCATGGACATGCAGAACGCTGCCCTTGCGGCGCTGCCGGCGGCCGGTGGCGGACTGGAACAGCTGAAAGGCGCCTTCGGCTCGGTTGCCCAGAACTGCAAGGCCTGCCACGAGACCTATCGCGTCAAGAAGAACTGAGCGCCGCCGCGCCCACTCCTGCCAGACCTGACCGGGGCGCCGGCCGCTCAGCCGCCGGCCCCCGCCTGCCCGCAACCGAAATCCCAACCGACATCCGGAGTGCCCGATGGTCCGCCGAAAAACCCTCCTGCGCCTCGCCGGTGTTCTTGTCGTGGTGGCGGCAGGCGCGCTTTACGCGACCCGCCCGGCGCGGGTTGCCGCCGTTCCCGAGCGCACGCCGGATCTCGCCAACGGCGAGGCCGTGTTCTGGGCCGGCGGATGCGCCTCCTGCCATGCCGCGCCGGGGGCAAGCGGCGATGCCAAGCTCGTCATGTCCGGCGGTCTGGGCCTGAAGACGCCCTTCGGCACCTTCAACGTCCCCAATATCTCCTCCTCCGCAGACCACGGTATCGGCGGCTGGACGACGGAAGAGTTCCTGACCGCGATGGTCGAGGGCACGAGCCCGGACGGGCGCCATTACTATCCGGCCTTTCCCTATACCTCCTACCGGCACATGACGGCCGAGGACCTCATCGACCTGAAGGGCTTTCTCGACACGCTGCCGGCGAGCGACACCACGGTCGCGGGCCATGATCTGGCACTTCCCTATGCCTTCCGTCCGGCGCTCGGCGTCTGGAAGCTTCTCTATCTCGATGCCGAACGCCCGCAGCCGCCGCAATCGGCCGACGACAGGGTGAAACGCGGCGCCTATCTCGTCTCCGGCGCCGGCCATTGCGCCGAATGCCACACGCCGCGCGATGCGCTCGGCGGCCTCGACATGTCCAGATGGCTTGCCGGCGGCCCGGATCCGGAAGGCGGCGACGGCGTCATTCCCGACATCACCCAGTCCTCGGCGGGGATCGCCAGCTGGTCGGCCACCGACATCGCCTATTATCTGGAGAGCGGCTTCACCCCGGATTACGATTCCGTCGGCGGCAGCATGACCTCGGTGCAGGAGAACTGGGCAAAGGTGCCGGCCGCCGACCGTGAGGCGGTCGCCGCCTATCTCAAGACGCTGACGCCGGGCGAGTAATCAGCCTGCGGGGGGAACAGCCCCCTGCCCGGTCTGCGCGCGGATCCAGTCGAGAAAACTGTCGCGCCCGGCGGTAACGTCGACGACGATCACCGCCGGCTCGTCGAACGGGTGGCACGCGGCGATCCGTGCCATCGCCTCTTCGACCCGGGCCTGCGTCGTCTTGGCGAGGAACACGACCTCCTCGCCTTCCTCCACCTTGCCTTCCCAGCAATAGAGCGACCGCATGCCAGGCCACATGTTCACACAGGCGGCAAGGCCGGCGCCGACGATCTCGCGGGCCGCCGCCGTCGCGCTCGCGCTGTCGGGAAACGTGGAATAGATCAGTCGGATGTCGGAGCAACTCTGCATCGCAAGATCAACTCCCAATTCCGGGTTTCGCATGCTAGATCGGTGTCATGGATCAGCCGATGCACCCTATCGAGAAACTCGCGTTCATCTCAAGCGAGACCGGCGAGGCGGAAGACGCCCGTCAGGCGCTCGAACGCCGCTATGGCGCGCATGACCCGAAGAAGGCCGACGTGATCGTCGCGCTCGGCGGCGACGGGCTGATGCTGCAAACGCTCCACCGTTTCATGAACACCGGCAAGCCGATCTACGGCCTGAACCGCGGCTCGGTCGGCTTTCTGATGAACGAATTCGGCGAGGAAAACCTGCTGGAGCGCATCCGCAAGGCCGTGGTCAGCCGGATCCACCCGCTGGTGATGGAGGCGACCGACGCGCTCGGGCATATCCATTCCGCGCTTGCCATCAACGAGGTGTCGCTGCTGCGCCAGACCCATCAGGCGGCCAAGCTCCGAATCTCGGTGGACGAGCGCGTGCGCATGGAAGAGCTGGTGTGCGACGGCGTTCTCATCGCCACCCCGGCCGGCAGCACGGCCTACAATCTCTCCGCCCACGGGCCGATCCTGCCGATCGACACCCAGTTGCTGGCGCTGACCCCGATCAGCGCCTTCCGGCCGCGCCGCTGGCGCGGCGCGCTGCTGCCCAACAGCGTCAGCGTGCGCATCACCGTGCTGGAAACCGCCAAGCGCCCGGTCTCGGCGGCTGCCGACTACACAGAAATCCGCAATGTGACGGAAGTCCGCGTGCGCGAGGAAAAGAACTCGAGCTCGCTCGCGCTCTTCGATGCCGACCACAATTGGGACGAGCGGATCCTCTCCGAGATGTTCCGCTACTGACGCCGGCAGGGCCCGGACCGCGTCCCGCATCGCCCAGCCGGTCTGGCGCGCGAGCTTGCACACTTTCGCAAGGTTTCGCGATCACCATGGGTTGGTGATGCCGGGCCTGCCCGACCCGGCGCTCCTGCCGTGACGGCGTCCCCGCGTTCGGGCCTCTCTGCGTCGTGCATCCATGGCCATTCCGCACCTCGATCTGAGCAGCCTTCGCGTTCTTGTGGCGGAGGACAATCCCCACATGCGCAGCATCTTGCGCATGCTGCTGACCGGCTATGGCATCCGGCGGATCTTCGAGGCGGAGGACGGCGCCAGCGCGCTGGAGATGATCGGCTCGCGCGACCCGGACCTGCTCCTGGTGGACTGGATGATGCCGATCCTCGACGGCGCGGATCTGACGCGCATCGTGCGCCGCTCGCCGGAACCGAACTGCTACGTGCCGATCATCGCCGTCACCGCCCACACGCAAAGGCAGCGGGTGATCGCGGCCCGCGACTGCGGCGTGACGGAGGTAATGTGCAAACCCGTGTCCGCGCGCGGCCTCTATCTGCGAATCGCCAATTGCGTGCTCAACCAGCGTGATTTCGTGCGCACGAAAGGCTATTTCGGGCCGGACCGTCGCCGCTTCCAGAGCCCGACGTTCCTCGGGGCCGAACGCCGCGGCGTAAGGCGAGACGACGGATATACTCTGGACGACCCGGGGGAAGTCGACCAAAGTCGCTTTGAGACAAACACGCGCGACTCGATGATATCGTGACGAACCTCCGCGGATAGCGCCGTGTTTTGCGTATGACCCATGCCGAACAGGCGCTGCGCACAGTTGCGAACCGGCCCCTCGCTCAAGGAACAGGACAATGGCCAGCGATCCGACCAAGTCAAATGACGGCTATGAAGTGGTGAAGCCGCCGCGCGACCTGCGGTCGAAGGTGCGGGTGATGAGCGAGCGCGAGGCCGCGCGGTTCGATCCTGTGAAGTCGGCAGAAGCCGCTCTCGAGCGGCTCTCGGCGGATTTCGACAGCTGGATGGCCAATGAGGCCGCCACGCTCGGCGCCGCCTGGGCAGAGATCCAGGCCAACGGCATGACCGAGGAAAACTGCGCCACGCTGTTTCGTGCCGCCCATGACATCAAGGGCCAGGCAAGCACGCTGGGCTATCCGCTGGTCGGGGCGGTCGCCGGCAGCCTATGTCACCTGATCGAACATGTTCCGGCGGAAAGCCTGCCGGCGAAACTGGTGGCACAGCATGTCGATGCCGTGCGCGCCATGGTCGCGGAAACCGCGCAGAAGGAAGAAAACCCGACCGCCCGCGCGCTGGTCGACCGTCTCGCCGAGGTGACCGAGGATTTCGTCGCGCGCACCGCGCCGCCGGCCGATCAGGGCCAGACCTGAGCGGCCTCAACGTCAGGCCGCCAGCGTCCGTTCCATATAGGCCCGCGCCGATTCGCGGGCGATTTCGGCCGAGAACCTGCGCAGCATCACCACCAGATCATCGGCTTCCACGCCGTCGGTGCCCTGATAGCGGTCGAGCACCAGACCCACGACGCGACGCGCCAGCACCACATTGCCGCCGCAGCTCACCGCATGGCCGGCCTCGCGCGAGATCTCCCGCCATACCGTAACCGCAACGCAAAACAGCGGATGCGTGCGCGGGGGAAGTTCGGCCCGCGACAGCAGCGCCTTGAGCGCCAGCATCCGACCGCCCTGCACCACCGAGGCGACCCGGCCGAGACCAAGCCCGGAGAGACGCGCCAGCCCGGCCTCGAACAGGCCGGTATTGCCGGTGCACACGGCGCGAAGCAGCAGGCCGGCCGTCAATTGGCCGCTGGTCAGCAGATGTTCGACAAGCGCCTGCGTCTCGCCGACGTCGGCCGTATTGGCAAGCGAGACGGTCGCCCGTTCGCGGGCCTCGAGAACGACGGAGCGCGCCCGCTCCTCGCGCAAGCCGAGGCGCACGAGCGGGTGATCGCTCAACAGATCCCCTACCTGCTTCAGCAGCATCTGGCGGATCTCGATCGGCGTGTCGCCGCGGCGCATCAGCGCCTCGCGGAATTCAGGGGCGTCGCCATGCCGCTCGACCATGCGGGCCTGGCTGAATTTCGGGATCTCCGCCTCGTGATTGTCGGCAAGGGCCAGACACGCGGACAGCGAGCCGACCTCGGCGATCGCGGCGGCCACCGATACCGAAAGATCGAACCGGCGGGCGACCGCGGCCGGCAACGGATCCGCAAAGCCGGCAACGGCGTCGACAAGTTCCGCGTCCAGCAGCACGGGGGAATATGTCAGGACCGGCTCCGCGATCTGCGGAAGATCGGAAACGAGCGCCAGGATCACCTCGCGCGGGGCATCGGGGCTGCGGGCCAACGCCTCGGCCAGCGCCCGGCGCACGGTCGGGCTCGGGTCGTCGAGCAGGATCATCATCGCCGCTTCGGCCGCGTCCCGGTCATCGTCCGACAAGTCCGAATAAAGATAGGCCCGCGCAAGCGCGCTGGTCGCATCCGCGCGACGCTCCGTCGGCGCGTCGGTCATCCATCGCAGAAACTGTTGAACGATCATCGTGCGGCATCCCCAAAGGCAGCTGCAAACTCATCAGGATCAGCAGTTTGCGCGATAAACCTTTAAGGCTTCGTTCACCATGATCGCACCTTTGCCGGCAAAGGCTCGCGAGCGGGCCAAACGAAAACACGCGGCGCAAGGCGCCGCGTGCCGAAACCCTCTCGCAAGGCCAGTCCGTCAAACCGGCGGCAGGAGTTCCTTCTGGGCGAAGCTCGGCCGATAGTTGAGAAAGCCGGTGAGATCCATGGGCTTGCCCAGCTCGAGAGACGCCGTGGCCGTCGTCTCCAGCTGTGCGATGACCCGGGAACGACGCTGGCTGTAGGCATCCTCGCCGGACGTCTGGCGCGCGGCGGCGCGTTGCACGGCCTCCTGCTGGCCGACCTCCTGAGCGGCAAAGGCCGACAGGAAGGTGCTGTCGAAGGAGGCGCGCTTGGCCTCCACGCCATTGCGGAACAGCGCATGGAACGGAGAGGAAATGTCGTTGGTCGCCGACCAGGCGGTAAGGACACGGCTCGTCGGGTCGCCCATTGTCAGTTCGCCGCCCGGCACGGGAGTGGCCGTCGTCGCGCCATCCACGGCGGCGAGCGTCACGGCATTGCCGGGCAGTTGCGGCTTGGTATTCGGCAGGGCTGCCACCATCGTCGTTCCGCGGCCGGGGATGGTCGGCGTCGGACCGCCGTGCTTGGCGACCAGATTGGCGTAGACCTCGGCGACCGTGCGGGCACCGCCCTTGTCGTAGAAGATCGGCTTGTTGGCGCGGGCCTGCTTGGAAAACACCCGGTCTGCGGCAAGTGTGGGCTGCGTTTCCGCAAGACGGATCAGCTTGTTGGCCCCGCCCGCCCCGAGGAAATGGGCAATATAGAGTTCGCCCTCGTTCGGCTGCCGGCCGAGCTTGCGAGCGAGATAGTCCGCGTTCTTCTGGGTCAGTTCGCCCGCCATCATCGAGGCGATTTCCGCATTGTCGCGCAGAGCCAGGATCTCGCGCCGCATGGCGGGGTCGGCGACCTTGTAGCGGCCGCCGGGCGAGCGCTCGATCTGATCGGCATATTTGCCGAGCCCGTGCTTGTGGCCGGACTGCTTCATCGTTTCCAGCCAGGTGCTTTCGATAAACTGGAACAGGCCGGAGGCGCTGGAGGTCCGCGCCTTGGCATCCTCGTCGAAATTCGATTCCCGCTGCGCCGTCTTCACCAGATACTCGAAGGAGGCGCCGGTGGTCGTGCTGGCAGACTGAAATGCTTGCTCGATCCGGGAGGCGATCGAGGACGGGTCGCCGACTTTCATGCTCCGCACTCCTGGGTACGCATGTCTTAGGATTTGGTTAAGAGTCGGAGGCAAGTGGTTAACGAGTCGTTAATGCCCCTTAACGCCTGTTGCGCCTTGGGTTTTGCGAGGGTATGCGGGAAAGGCGATTCGCATAATCTGAAAGGATCGCGCAAATTGCACCGCATTCGCGTGCAATTCCAAAGGGGAGGATTCCATGCCGGGACTGCATTTTGAGGAGTTCGAGATCGGGCACGTCTTTCATCACACGCTCACCCGCACGGTGACGGAGATGGACAACATGCTGTTCTCCAACATGACGCTGAACCCGCAGCCGCTGCACATCGACCGGCATTTCTGCGAAACCCAGACGGAATGGGGCCAGCCGCTGGTCAACAGCCTCTTCACTCTCGGCCTGCTCATCGGCATTTCGGTGAATGACACCACCGTTGGCACCACCATCGCCAATCTCGGCATGAGCGATGTGAAGTTCCCCCACCCGCTGTTTCAGGGCGACAGCGTCCACTGCACCACGGAAGTCATCACCAAGCGCGAATCCCGCTCGCGTCCGGACGCCGGCATCGTCGAATTCGAGCACAAGGCCTTCAATCAGCACGACGTGCTGGTCGCCGTCTGCCGGCGCCAGGCCTTCATGAAAAAGCGCAACGGAGGCGCCTGATCCATGCGCTCCCTCCTGTTCGTGCCGGCCGACAGCGAGCGCAAGCTGGCCAAGGGTCTCGACAGCGGCGCCGACGTTCTCCTCATCGATCTTGAGGATTCCGTCGCGCTCGATGCCAAGGAAAATGCCCGCGCCGTCGCGGCCCGGTTTCTGGCCGAGGCACGGGAGCGCAGCGAGCGCCCGCGTCTCTATGTCCGCGTCAACGCCCTCGACACCGGCGAGACCGATGCCGACCTCGCAGCAGTCATGCCGGCCGCGCCCGAAGGCATCATGCTTCCGAAGTCGGTTTCGGGAGCAAGCGTGCAACAGTTGGACGCAAAACTCGCCGTCCATGAGGCGCAAAACGACCTGCCCGACGGGTCGACGCGGATCGTGATCGTCGCGACCGAAACCGCCGCCTCGCTGTTCAATCTCGGCAGCTACGCCGGCGCCAGCGCGCGGCTCGACGGGCTGTCCTGGGGCGCGGAGGATCTTTCCGCCGACATTGGCGCGCTTGGAAACCGCGACGCGTCGGGCGGCTTCACCGAGCCCTTCCGCATGGCGCGCAACCTCTGCCTGTTCGGCGCGATTGCCGCTAGCGCCATTCCCATCGACACGGTCTTCACCAACTTCCGCGATCTCGACGGCCTGCGGCGGGAAGCGGAAGAGGCGCTGCGCGACGGGTTCACCGCCAAGATGGCGATCCATCCGGCGCAGGTTGCCGTCATCAACGAGGTCTTCACCCCCTCTGAGGACGCCATTGCCGGCGCGCGCCGCATCGTCGACGCCTTCGCGGCCGCCGGCGATCCGGGCGTGGTCGGGCTGGATGGGGAAATGCTCGACCGACCGCATCTGAGACGGGCGGAAAAGCTGCTCGCCCGCGCGCGCGCCGCCGGGCTTTCAACCGCCTGAACGGACCATCCGAAATGACCGCCCGCACGGCAAGGACAGGACATCTCCCGCCCTTGCCGAAAGGGTGGCTCAGTCCGCGGCCGGCCGCGCCATCTGGAACACGCTGTCAACGACGGCGTAGTCCATATATCCCAGCCGCGACAGCGGTCGGGCGAGGGTCACGTCGAACAGCCCGTCGACCAGCACCGAGCGGTCGATGTGCACCGCGACCACCTGGCCAAGCACGATCCAGTTGTCGGCGGGCGTGCCATCGAGGCCGACCGGGCGGATGGTCTGCAGGTGCCGGCACTCGAAGGCGGCCTTGGCCTCGCCGACGCGCGGCGCGGCAACCAGATCCGACGCCACCGGCGTGAGGCCCGCCTTGTCGAATTCCGAAACGCCATGCGCATAGGGCGCCGACGTCCGGTTCATGGCGTCCTTCAGGTCCTCGGTCGCGAGATTGAAGACGAAATCGCCCGACGCCTCGACATTGGCCACCGTGTCCTTGAAGCCGCTGGAGGAAAACAGCACCATCGGCGGCGTGTCGCTCACCGCATTGAAGAAGCTGTAGGGCGCGAGATTGAAGGCGCCGTCCTTCCCCACGGTCGAGATCCAGCCGATGGGACGCGGCGCGACGATCGCCTTGAAGGGATTGTGCGGCAGGCCGTGACCGTCGGCGATCGTGTAGGAATAGTGGGTCATTGCGGGGTCCATTCGCTGATCAGGCTGTCGAGATCCGGGCGAGCGCGCTCCGCCGGCACGGTCGTCGGGGTTCCGATATGCACGAAGCCCGCGACGCGCTCCGCCTCGGCCAGCCCGAGCACCGCGCCCACCTGCTCGTCGAAGGCCATCCATTCGGTCAGCCACTGCGCGGCATAGCCGCTGGCATGGGCGGCATGGACGAGGTTCATGCAGACAGCACCGACGCACAGCTGCTGCTCCCACACCGGGATCTTGGGATGGACGGCGGCACGGCTGACCACCGCCACCACCAGCGGCGCCCTCGAAAACCGTGTCGCCTCCTGCTCGCGGCGGGTGTCGTCGAGGCTCTCGCCCCGCGCCTCCAGCATCTTCACCAGCCTTTCGCCCAGCGCGTCGCGGGCGTCGCCGCGCACCAGGATGAACCGCCAGGGCACGAGCTTGCCGTGGTCCGGCACGCGCGAGGCCGCTTCCAGGATCGCCTGCAGGGCCGCGCCCTGCGGCGCGGGCTCCGCCAGACTGGCGGCCGGGTGCGAGCGACGCTTGCGCAAATGGCCAAGCACGTCGAAGGGTTCCATTGTCATGAGCGTCCTTCCGGGCAGGAATTCGAACGAATGGGGAGAGCTCTTCGCGCGCCCGTCGCGGGCGGGGCGAGGCTCCTGTCCCCGCAACAGGTAGCTGCCTTTTCGCCGCTGTCAATTATACCGGCGCGCCGAAAGCGCAAAGGACCTTCAGGCAGCGTCCCCTCGACTTGAAATCGCCCCAGTTTTGGGGAAGGAACTAGGGCAGGATCAAACTCGACCGAGCGGGACGAATCGAACGACATGCATGTCTTGACGAAATTCCTTGCGGGCTTCGCACTCGTGGCCTCCCTCGCCACGTCCGCCGTCGCCCAGGAAGTGGTCGTGCCGCCGCCCAAGCCCGACGCGCTTGGCGACCCCGCCGGGCCCGATGACGGCCGCGCGGTTCTCGACGATCCGGCGCCGCTCGAGGGCCTTGCGGCCCCCGCCCCGATCCAGGGACCGATCGCTCCCGCCGTTTCCTACGCACCGGCCATCACCCCGGACACGGGCATGCCGGCCCCCTCCGGGGTCAGCCCGGTCTATCTCGTCGCCCGCCTGAGCGAGGACAGTCCGTCCCTGACCCGGGGCGTGTCCTGGCGCGTCTATGCCGATGCACCCGGCGACGACGGCCAGCTGGAGCTGGTCGCCACCGCGACCGGGGGCGACGCTGACTTCCGCCTCGAGCCGGGAACCTATCTGGTGCACACGGCGTTCGGCTTTGCCGGGCGCACCAGCCGCATCGCCGTCAACAACGGCGTGACGAGCCAGACGGTGCTGCTCAATGCCGGCGGCATGAAGCTCGACGCCCAGTTCAGCGGCCACATGCCGATCACCACCGGACGGGTCCGTTTCGACATCTACGAGCGCGAATTCGACAATCGCGGCGAGCGCAAGCTGGTCGCCGGCAACATCGCGCCGGGCGAGGTCGTGCGCCTCAACGCGGACACCTATCACGTGGTCAGCCGCTACGGCGCGGTCAACGCGATCGTGCGGGCCGACATCCACGTCGAGCCTGGCAAGCTCACAGAGGCGACCGTCTATCACAATGCGGCGCGCATCACGTTGAAGCTGGTCAACCAGCGCGGCGGCGAAGCCCTCGCCAACACCGCCTGGAGCGTGCTCACTCCCGGCGGCGACGTGGTGGCGGAAGGCAACGGCGCCTTTCCGGCCTTCACCCTCGCATCGGGCGAATACCAGGTGATCGCGCGCAATGCGGACAAGCTCTATTCGCGCAACTTCATGGTCAAGACCGCCGAGCACGGCGAGGTCGAGGTGCTGACCAGCAGCGTCATGGAAAACTGAGCCTAGCGCCGGCGAC
>MDTG01240725.1_pt1 | contig 56377 bp, 52 predicted proteins | sample 811421 | NCBI WGS metagenome assembly MDTG01 (sample SAMN05326645, study PRJNA326480) | marine metagenome | isolation source: seawater | place: Pacific Ocean: South East | collected 2011
CACCGCCGCGGTCGTCGCGATTGCCGCCGAAGCGCCGCTCGCCGCCACCGAAGCCGCCGCGATCACCGCCGCGGTCGTCGCGGTTGCCGCCGAAGCGCCGCTCGCCGCCGCCGAAGCCGCCGCGATCACCACCGCGGTCGTCACGGCCACGGAAGCCGCCGCGATCGTCGCGATTGCCGCCGAAGCGCCGCTCGCCGCCACCGAAGCCGCCGCGATCGCCACCGCGGTCGTCACGGCCACGGAAGCCGCCACGATCACCGCCACGGTCGTCGCGGTCGCCGAATTCGCGCCGGCCGCCGCCGAAGCCGCGGCGGTCGCCACGGCCGGCCTCGCGGGCGCGCTGCTCGGCGACGGCGGCGTCGACCTCTTCGTCCTGCTCGTCGTTCAGCGGGCTCCAGCCTTCGCGGCGATCGTCACGGCGGTCGTCGCGACGATCGTCACGCCGGTCGCCGGCGACGTGCAGGCCGCGGGTCGGGCGATCGGCATTGTGGAACTCACGCTGGCGGCGCTTGTCCTGGATGGCGCGCGACGACGGAGCCTGGGGCGCATCCACCGGCGTCGCCAGTGTCAGCAACTCGTCGTCATCCTCGTCGTCGCCGAAATCGTCACCCTCGTCATCGCCGTCGAGGGCGTCCTCGTCCTCGTCGTCGAAATCCTCCGCGTCCTCATCGCCTTCGGTCAGCTCTTCGGCCCGGGCGATCAGGGCTTCGAGATCCTCAAGCGTCTCGACCTCGATCTCGTCGAGTTCCTCTTCGAACGCGTCGTCCTCGAACTCTTCCTCACCGTCGAAATCGTCCTCGCCCTCAAGGTCCTCGTCCTCGATGAAGCGGGCGTCCGGAATCTCGTCGGCCGCGGGGCGCGTTGCCTGGGCGGCGGCAGGGGCGGCGGCGGTCTCGTCCGCGGCAGGCCCGGTCTTCTCGACCTTCTTGGTCTCGTCGGTCATCTTGTCGATCATTTCTGGTGCAGGCGCGCCGGTCTTGGCGGCCTGGCGCCGGAGCGGGGCGTCACGCCCGGTCTCGGGCAGATGAAGGCCTTCGGCGAGTGAGCCCAGCTGGTCTTTCAGCATGCGGGCGGTCACCTCGCGCACCTCTCCAGGGTGCATGCGGCCGATCTGGAACGGTCCATAGGCAACACGGATCAGCCGGCTGACCGGGTGTCCGAGGCTTTCGAGGACCCGTCTGATTTCGCGATTCTTGCCTTCGGTCAGTACCACCGAAAGCCACGCATTCGTGCCCTCGTGCTCGATCTCCACTTCGATCGGGCCATAACGGACACCTTCGACGGTCATACCCTGGGCCAGCCGTCCGACCGCATCTGCGTCGGGCGTGCCGTAGACACGCACCCGATAACGGCGGCGCCAGGCGGTTGCGGGGCTCTCGAGACGACGGGCGAGTTCGCCGTCGTTGGTGAGGAGCAGGAGCCCTTCAGAGTTGTAGTCGAGGCGCCCCACGCTCACCACGCGGGGAAGATCTGCCGGCAGGCGGTCGAAGACGGTTTCCCGGCCTTCGGGATCATGGTTGGTCGTGATCAGCCCGCGCGGCTTGTGATAGAGGAACAGCCGCACCGGCTCGCGCGCCGGCAGGGGCCGGCCGTCGACGGTCACCCGGTCGGCGGGCGTCACGTCGAGCGCGGGGCTGTCGATGCGGCGGCCATTGACCGCCACCCGGCCGTCGAGGATCAGACGCTCGGCGTCGCGGCGGGAACACAGGCCCGCACGGGCGATGGCCCGGGCGACGCGCTCACGCGCGCGGTCCGGCTCGGTCGGAAGGCTGCGGGTCATCTGGTCTCCAGGGCGGCGGCGACAAGGCCGTCAAAAATCAGGCGATCGCCGGCATCGATCAGGAATTCGGGGTGCCACTGCACACCCAGACAGAAGCGGAAGCCGGGATGTTCCAGCCCCTCGATCACCCCGTCGGGGGCCGCGGCATTGCGCACCGCGCCGGGCGCAATCCGGTCCACCGCCTGATGATGGGCGCTGTTCACAGTCATCCGGGCCGTGCCGACCAGACGCCGGAGCAGGGTATCGGGGTCGATCAGGACCTCGTGCCCCGGCTCGTTGCGCGGGTTCGGCTGCTCGTGGGCCAGCGCCTCGGGAAAGGCGTCGGGGATGTGCTGCACCAGGGTACCGCCGAGCGCGACGTTGAGCAATTGCTCGCCCCCGCAGATGCCCAGCACCGGCATATCCCGGTCCAGCGCGGCGCGAACCACGCCCAGCTCGAAAGCCGTGCGCCGGTCCTTGGTCGTGACCGTGGCATGTCGCATCCCGGACCCGAAGAGGGCCGGATCCACATCGAACGCACCGCCGGTCACCACCAGCGCGTCCAGCCGGCCGACCAGTTCGGCCGCCAGCTCCGGTTCATGGGGCAACGCCACCGGCAGGCCGCCCGCGGTGACGATCGCATCCATGTAATTCACACGGAGCGCGTACCACGGGAACCTCGAATAGCCGCCGGGCTGTTCGACGTCGAGGGTGACGCCGACGAGCGGGCGGTATGCGGAAGCGGATGTACCCATGGGCGCAATTGATGGGGCTTCCCGCGTCAGGATGCAAGGGCCGCTTGACGTGAAACCCCATGCAGGCTTCGCTTGGCTGCCATGCCGAACCACGTCCCGATGCCCGTTCCGTATCCGTCCCAGCCGCTTCGTCCCATGGAGGCGGCGCTTGAACAGGCACGCGCCGCGGCGGCACGGGGGGAGGTTCCGGTGGGCGCGGTGGTGGTCGATCCGGTCCGGCGGGTCATCCTGGCCGCGGCCGGCAACCGCACCGAAGCCGACCACGATCCAACCGCCCATGCCGAAATTCTGGCGATCCGCCAGGCCGCGTCCCTGATCGGCAGCCCGCGCCTGACCGGGCTGGATCTCTGGGTGACGCTGGAGCCGTGCGCCATGTGCGCCCAGGCGATCTCCTTCGCCAGGATCCGCCGCCTATATTATGGGGCAGCCGATCCCAAGGGCGGCGGCGTGGACCACGGCGCCCGCGTCTTCGCCCATCCGACCTGCCATCACCGGCCCGATATCTTCGCCGGCATCGGTGAAACCGCGGCAGCCGACTTGCTTAAGGTTTTCTTCAAAAGCCTGAGATAGTCTCTGTCCAGCCAGAGCCTACCGCGTTGCAGCAGGAGCCTACGCCCCATGGGTCCGATTATCGGCATCATCCTTACCCTCGTCCTGGTTTTCGGCGGGTTCATCATCGCCGGCGGCCATATCGAGGTGATTCTGGAGGCCCTGCCGATCGAGGGCATGATCATCGGCGGCATCGCGCTCGGTGCCTTCGTCACCGGCAACAGCGGCGAGGTGATCAAGCACACGCTGGGCGGGCTCGGCAAGGCATTCAAGGGCGCCAAGTGGAAGAAGCAGGACTACATCGACCTGATCAGTCTGATGTACATGGCTCTCTACAAGCGGCAGCGTGAAGGGACCAAGTTCAACGACTTCGAGGATCCGAAGAACAGTGCGCTGTTCAAGAAGTATCCGAAGATCCTGAACGACCACCTCGCGATCAACATGATCTGCGACACGCTCCGCAACATGAGCATGCGCCATGAAGATCCGCATCAGGTGGAGGCCTATCTGGAAAATCTGCTCGAGAAGGTTGAAGAGGAACACATGGAGCCGTCCCACGCCCTGCAGGGCGTTGCCGACGGTCTGCCTGCCTACGGTATCGTGGCGGCGGTGCTGGGCGTGGTGAAGACCATGTCCTCGATCGACAAGCCGCCGGCGGTGCTGGGCGGGCTGATCGCAAGCGCGCTGGTCGGTACCTTCCTCGGCATCTTCCTGGGCTATGGCATGGTCGGCCCGCTGGCCGGGCGCATCAAGCAGATCAACGAGGCCGATGCCCGGTTCTACAAGCTGATCCGCGACGTCTTCGTTTCGACGCTGTCGAAGAATGCGCTGCAGGTGGCGATCGAGGTCGGCCGCGCCAACATTCCCTCCAGCATGCAGCCGACCTTCGCCGAGGCGGAGGCTGCGATCAACAAGGCCAAGGGAAGCTGATCGATGGCGGAGGACGGCGGCCACGCAACGATCATCAAGAAGGTCAAGAAGGGTAAGGGCGGCGGCCATCACGGCGGTGCCTGGAAGGTGGCCTATGCCGACTTCGTGACCGCGATGATGGCCTTCTTCCTGCTGCTCTGGCTGCTGAACGCGCTGGACGAAAAGAAGCTCAAGGGCATCGCCGACTATTTCACGCCGACCTGGACCGTGTTCCGCGATGCCGGGGCCTCGCATACCATGCCGATGATGGCGGGCACGCCCGACATCAATGTCGGCCAGGGCGGCGTCAGCATGCCGTCCTTCGAACGGTCCGACCTGACCCCGCCGCCCTCGCCGATGGATCTGCAGCCCGATATGGCCAAGCGCCCGGCCGCCAATCCGGCCGACGAGGCGCCACCCGAAGAACTGCCGGTGAACGACCCGGCCGAAGCCATGCGCCGGGTGCTCTCGGGCGAGCGGCTCGAGGCGCCCAAGACCATGCAGACCTTCGAACAGGCGGTGCAGGATGCCGCCCAGCGCATGGTCGAGGCCCGTGACCGGGCCAGGGAGCGGGACATCGCCGCCCGTGGCGCGGCCGAGCGCCGGTCGTTCGAGGATACCGCCGACCGGCTGCTCAAGGCGATTTCCTCCGACCCCTCCACCCGCGAACTCTCGGGTAACCTCACCCTGCGCGTGACCGATGACGGGCTGGAGATCAACATCATGGATCGGGAAGACGAGCCGGTCTTCCCCTCCGACGGCGCCGAACCCTATCCGGCGGCGCGGCGCCTGCTGGCGCTGGCGGCGACCACGGTCCGGGCCTCGCCCAACCAGATCGCCGTGCGCGCCTATCTGGGCGGCGAGCCCGGCACCCGGCCCGATGCCTGGTCCCTGACCGCCGAGCGGGCGATCGCGGCCCAGAAGGTGCTGACCGATGCCGGTGTGCCGGTGGCGCGCGTCGAAGAGGTGTCGGGACGTGGTCAGTCGACCATGCTGGTGCCCGATCAGCGGGCAGACCCGCGCAACAACCGGATTACCGTGGTGCTGCGGCGGACCGTCCCGGTTTCTTCGTAGTCGTCCTGTTCTTCTTCATCGTCTCGCGTCGGGGATCGGTTCAGCCGATCGCCCGCCAGCCGATATCGCGGCGGCAGAACCCGCCCGGCCAGTCGATCGCATCGACCGCGGCATAGGCGCGGCTTTGTGCCTCCGACGGGCCGTCGCCCAGGGCCGTGACCGCGAGCACGCGCCCGCCATTGGAAAGCAGGCGGCCCGCATCGTCGGTCTTCGTGCCGGCGTGGAACACGATCACGTCCGGGGCAGCCGCACGGGCAGCGTCGAGGCCGCGGATCTCCTCGCCCCTGGCATAGTCGCCGGGATAGCCCTTTGCGGCCAGCACCACGGTCAGGGCGGTGCGCGGGTCAAGCTCGATCATCGACGGGTCGAGCCGGCCGTCGCGGGCGGCGAGCAGGATCTGGGCGAGATCACCCCAGAGCCGCGGCAGCAGAACCTGGGTCTCGGGGTCGCCGAAGCGGACATTGTATTCGACCAGCTTCGGCCCGTCCTTGGTCAGCATCAGCCCGGCATAGAGCACGCCGACGAAGGGCGTGCCCTCGGCCGCCATGGCGTCGACGGTGCGCTGAACGATCTCGGTCATCGCGCGACCGGTGATCTCGGACGTCATGCAGGGGGCCGGGGAATAGGCGCCCATGCCGCCGGTATTGGGGCCGGTATCGCCGTCGCCCACCCGCTTGTGGTCCTGGGCGGTGCCGAGCAGGATGGCGGTGGTGCCGTCCGAGAGCGCGAACAGGCTCGCCTCCTCGCCCTCCATGAATTCCTCGATCACCAGCGAGGCGCCGGCGCTGCCGAAACGGCCGCCCAGCATCTCGTCCACGGCCTCCAGCGCCTCGGCCTCGGTCATCGCCACCACCACGCCCTTGCCGGCCGCCAGACCGTCGGCCTTGACCACGATCGGCGCGCCCTGTGCGCGGATATAGGCCTTGGCCGCCCCGGCATCGGTGAAGCGGGCATAGGCGGCGGTGGGGATGCCATAGCGGGCGCAAATGTCCTTGGTGAAGCCCTTGGAGCCTTCCAGACGCGCGGCGGCCGCCGAGGGGCCGAAGGCCGGCACGCCGGCCGCTTCCAGCACATCGGCCAGGCCCGCGACCAGCGGTGCCTCGGGGCCGATCACCACGAGGCCGATGCCTTCCGCCTTGGCGAAGGCCGCGATGCCGTCCATGTCGGTGGGGTCGAGGTCCAGAAGCTCGGCATGCTCGGCAATACCGGCATTACCGGGGGCGGCACACAGATAAGACACGGAGGCACTGGCTTCGAGCGCACGCGCCAGTGCATGCTCCCGACCGCCCGATCCGATCAGCAGAACCTTCATCGCACGCTCCCGTCGGCCTGATTCAGTGGAGTCCGCTGTCCCGGCGCGGTCATACCGCCGGCGGTGCGCAACCGCCCCGGGTTGCCCGTCTTCGGGCACCATGCTTCTATCATGGCACCCGTCCGGGAGAAACCCCACCCGCGACCGCGCCTGCCATGCCCCGTCCCGCAGTCCGATCCGGAGCCGATGCCTTGAGCCGCCTGCCCTTCGATACCGACCGCCCCTCCCGTCAGCGTGATCCGGGCGCAGAGACGGCCACGGGCGGCCACAACCTGCCGGTCTATACCGTGAGCGAGATTTCGGGCGAGCTGAAGCGCACGGTCGAAAGCCGCTTCGCCGCCGTCCGGGTCAGGGGCGAGATCAGCGGTTTCAAGCGGGCTGCGTCCGGCCATTGCTATCTGGCCCTGAAGGACGAGGACGCGCTGATCGACGCGGTGGTCTGGCGGGGGGCCGCCATGCGGCTGGGCTTCAAGCCCGAGGACGGGCTGGAGGTGGTGGCGACCGGCCGGCTGACCACTTATCCGGGCCGGTCCAAATACCAGCTGGTGGTGGAGCAGATGGAGCCCGCTGGTGCCGGCGCGCTGATGGCGCTGATCGAAGAGCGCCGCCGCCGGCTTGCCGCCGAAGGCCTGTTCGATGCGGGCCGCAAGCAGCCGCTGCCCTTCCTGCCCGAGGTGATCGGCGTGATCACCTCGCCGACCGGTGCCGTGATCCGCGACATTCTCCACCGCCTGGCCGACCGGTTTCCGCGCCGGGTGATCCTGTGGCCGGTGATGGTTCAGGGGCCGGGCGCCGCCGAGCAGGTGGCCGCGGCCATCCGCGGTTTCGATGCCCTCTGCCCGGGCGACCGGGTGCCGCGCCCCGATCTGCTGATCGTCGCCCGCGGTGGCGGCAGCATCGAGGATCTGATGGCCTTCAACGAGGAGAGCGTGGTCCGGGCCGCGGCCGATTGTACGATCCCGCTGATCTCGGCGGTGGGGCACGAGACCGACACCACGCTGATCGATTTCGTGGCCGATCTGCGCGCGCCCACGCCGACCGCCGCCGCCGAGAAGGCGGTGCCGGTGCTGGGCGAACTGCTGCTGGAACTGGGCGATCTGGGCGCCCGCCTGCCTGCCGCCGCCTTCCGGCTGATCGAGCGGGGCAGCGACCGCACCGCCGGCCTTGCCCGTGGTCTGCCGCGACCCCAGAGCCTGATCGATGCCGCCACCCAGCGCCTGGATGATCGGGCCGAGCGGCTGGATGCCGCCATCGACCGGGTGCTGGAGCGGCGTGGGGCCCATGTGCGCGAACTGGCGGCCCGGCTGAAGAGCCCGGGTGAGCGTTTCGCCGAGGCGGCCGGCCGGCTGGATCTGACCGGGCAGCGGCTGGAGGCCGTGATGGGCCGGGTTCAGGATCGCGCCGCGGCCCGGCTCGACCGGGTGGCGGCGGGGCTGTCGCCGCAGGCGGCGATCCGGGCCGGCCGGCTGGGGCGCGAGCGGCTGGACGGCGTCAGCGGCCGGTTGGACACCGGGGCAAGGCTGAAGCTGCAGCGGCTGGGAGAGCGGCTGGAAGCGCAGGGCGCGCTGCTGGAAAGCTATTCCTACCGCCGGGCGCTCGCCCGCGGTTTCGCGCTGGTCGAAACGGTGGATACGACCGGCGGCCCCGGTCAGCCGGTCACCCGGGCGGCGGCGGTCAGCCCCGGTCAGGCCCTGGCCCTGGTCTTTGCCGACGGGCGTGTGGATGTGCAGGCATCGGGCGAGGGTGGTACGCCGCCGCCCCCGTCGGCACCCGCTGCCCCACGTCGGCGCGGACGCAGCCGCGGTCCCGCGGTACAACCCGATCTCTTCTGAATGCGCACCCGCAGCCCGCAAGCCTTTGGGCAGGATCGTCGACGGAAAGGGTTCTCCCTCATGCCCCTGAACTGCCTTCTTCTGCGTGGCACGGCCTGTGCGCTGCCGGTACTGCTGATGCTGGGGGGCATCGCACCGGCCCAGACCCGGGCCTCGGATCCTGGCCAGACCAATGCTGGCCAGCCGCCCGCAATGCCGGCACCGCTCCAGGATCCCCCCACGGCCGAAGCACCGGCGATCCGGATCGAGGGGCCGGCAAGCCAGGGCAGTCTCAATCTCGGGCGGGTGCCCAAGGGCTGGCAGGTGACGGTCGACGGCGTGCCGGCCCGGGTCGACGATGCCGGCCGCTTTGTCTTCGGCATCGGGCGGGACGCCGCCGCGGCCGATCTGGTCGCTCGCGCGCCCCATGGCGCCACGCTGGAGCGGCGGGTGACGGTGGCCGCGCGGGACTGGGCGATCGAGCGGATCGACGGCCTGCCGCCGCCCAAGGTGACACCGGATCCCGAGCTTCAGGACCGGCTGCGTCACGAGCGTGAGCTGATCCTGAATGCCCGTGCCGCATCGGATGACGGCATCATCGGCTTCGAGATCGCGACCAAGGGCTTCCGCCTGCCGGTCGAGGGGCGGATTTCGGGCGTGTTCGGCAGCCAGAGGGTGTTGAACGGCACGCCGCGCAGCCCCCATCGCGGGCTCGACCTGGCGGCGCCGGAAGGCACGCCGGTGCTGGCGCCCGCCGGCGGCAGGGTGGTGCTGGTGATGCCGGATCTCTGGTACACCGGCGGCACGATCATGATCGATCACGGCCAGGGCGTGACCTCGATCTTCGCGCATCTGTCCGAGATGCTGATCGCGCCCGGCCAGCTGGTCAAGGCGGGCGATGCCATCGGCCGGGTCGGCATGACCGGCCGGGCGACCGGCCCGCATCTGCACTGGGGCGTGTTCTGGAAAGAGGTCGCGGTCGACCCGGCACCGCTTGTGCCGGCCCTCCAGGGCCGGATCGATCCGATGAAGCCGCGGCCCGAGCCCAAGCCCCAGCCGTCTGCGGCGGTAAAGCCGCAGACGGATCAGGGTTGAAGACGGCTAGCGTTGCGGGCTGGGCTTCTGTGCCCGCCGTGCGCCGCGGCTGCGGACCATCGAGACCGCGATGCCGCCGACGATCAGGGCGAAGGTGACGATCAGCGACAGCTCCGCCGGCGGCTTGCCGATGAACTGGGTCCAGAAGATCTTAGCGCCGATGAACACCAGGATGATCGACAGCGCGTATTTGAGGTCGTGGAAGCGGTGGATCATGGCGGCGAGCGCGAAATAGAGCGCGCGCAGGCCCAGGATCGCGAAGATGTTGCTGGTGTAGACGATGAACGGATCGGTGGTGACGGCGAAGATCGCCGGCACGCTGTCCACCGCGAAGACGACATCGGCCGTCTCGATCAGCAGCAGGGCCACCAGCAGCGGCGTCGCATGACGCCGGAGCCGGCCCTTGTCGTCGGGCAGCCGCACGGTGAAGTCGTGGCCGTGCAGCTTTGGCGTCACCGGCATCGCCTTTTTCAGCAGCCGCATGAAGATGCCCTGGGTGAAGTCCGGCGGGTCGCCGCCATCCTTGAGCATCTTGATGCCGCCCCAGATCAGGAAGGCGCCGAAGAAGAGCAGGATCCAGTGGAATTCATGCACCAGCGCCGCGCCGATGCCGATCATGAAGGCCCTGAGCACGATCGCGCCCAGGATGCCCCAGAACAGCACCCGGTGCTGCAGATGCCGGGGGATGGCGAGTGCTGCAAAGATGGTCGCGATGACGAAGACATTGTCCATCGCGAGCGTCTTTTCGAGCATGAAGCCCGTGGCGTATTCCATGGCGGCCGTGCCGCCCGACGACCACCAGACGAAGCCGCCGAAGCCCAGACCGGCGGCGATGTAGAAGGTTGAGAGCACCAGGCTCTGGCGCACGCCGATCTCTCGGTCGCGCTTGTTGAGGACGCCCAGGTCGAAGGCGAGCAGGCCTGCGACCAGGGCGACGAACAGGCCCCACTGCCACAGCGGATGTCCCGCCATGCTGAGGCTTGCCGCGGAGATGATCTCCGCCGGCAGGATTGATGATGTTTCGGGGAACACGCGATCACCCCTCGATCGCGGTTGCGCTGCGTCCTAGCGCGAAATGGGTGAGGGATCCGACATCACGACCGACGCCTCGATCGCCAGAGGGGCCCGGATCCGGCAATTCCGCTTATGTGGCGCAGCCGGTGACGGGCGTCAAGGCGGCGGGTCCCGCCATGCTGCATGCGGTGATGCAAGGCAGGCTCGACGCCCGGCGTAGGATCATGCAATCATGAGATGATCTGAACCGTCGGAGAACGGCCCCCATGATGCAGAACGTCGCCATGGATGATGGCGTGGAGATCGCCGTCGAGCAGTCGGGCAACCCCGAAGGCCCGGCCCTGGTGCTGGTCCATGCATTGGCAGTCGACCATACGGTCTGGGATCTGGTGGCCGCACCGATGCGCGCCAGCCGGCGGATCGTCGCCATCGACATCGCCGGTCATGGCATGAGCGGCGTGCGCGTATCCACCACCGAAAACCCCCAGACCCTCGACCGGCTGGCCGATGATGTCGAGCAGGTGGTCGCGGCGCTGGGCATCACCCGGGCCGATTTCGCCGGGGTGTCGATCGGCGGCATGATCGGGCAGGTGCTGGGTGTGCGCAACCCGGCCTGGCTGCGCAGCCTGACCCTGGTCTGCACCGTGTCCGATGTGCCGGGCGAGGCACAGGCGATGTGGGACGCCCGCATCGCGGCCGTGCGCGACCAGGGCATGGATGGCCAGGTCGATGCGACGTTGGAACGCTGGTTCACCCCGGCCTTCCGCGATCTCGCCCCCTCGGCGCTGGATCAGGTGGCCGCCATCATCCGCACCACCCCGCCCGAGGGGTTCATCGCGGCCGCCCATGCCATCAAGGGGCTGGCGATGGGGGCGAAACTGCCGGCGGTGAAGGTGCCGACGCTGGTCGCCTCGGGCGCCCAGGATGTCGGCTCGCCACCCGAAGCCGGCCGCGCCATCGCCGCCGCCATCCCCGGCGCCCGCTTCGAACTGCTCGACCCCTGCGGCCATATGGGCCCGATCGAGGCGGCGGACCCGCTGTGGAAGCTGATGGACGCCCATCTGACCGGGCTCGCCTGATGGTCTGAGATCCGCTGCCAGATCGGCTCAATGCTCCAGAAGGACGTGCCGCAAGGCCTCGCGCAGTCCAGGGGCCGCCACGGCGAAGACGATCAGCGCGGTGATGGCGAGCGTGGCAAACCAGCCGGCGATATTGACCATGATCGCCATCCCGAACGAGGTGCGATGACGGACAGTGGCGACGACTTTGGCTTCATTCTCTGAAGCGGCGGCTTTGACGTAAGAGGCGATGTCGGAGACGCGTTGATCGATGGCCGCCAGGCTGTCGGCCATGAAGTCCTCGCGAGCTTCGTTGATCACAGATGTCCCGAAGCGCTCCAGCATCTTCTGAGCAGCATCCCGATAGGCTGTTCTTTCAGTGTCGGTCGGGTTGCGATCGATCTTTGGCCGAACCGAATCGCCTCGTTGGGCAGCTTCTCTGAGTGCCTGTTTGTAGATCGCATAGGCGATCAGGCCGACCAGATCGTCGCTTGACTCAACAAGCCGCTCGAACGTCCGGCTGTGCGACGAACTTCTGTTTCCGCATCGGAGGGCGACCGAGGCGACGAGGTCATTTTTCACCGACGGCTGCACGCAGGGCACGCTTGAAGACATCTTCGCGCACCGATGACCAGGTCGTGCCGTCAAGGGACCGATAGGACTGCACGATCCGTCCGAGATTGCGGGGTCGGTTGGCGTAGGCCTGCGTCTTCGGATCCGGCATTTCATCCTTGCCACGATCGGATTTGATAACAGGCATCTTCCAGATCCTCATGTTGGACACAGTCGTCCCGTGACAATCTTGCCGCCATGCCTCAAGGCGGCGCCACGCGCTCTCGCTGGGCCAAGGGGCGAGCAGGGGCATTCTCGTGCTTTGGGAGACAGATGTGCTGGGCGATCTCTGTGGCAGAGCGGCACCGCTTTTTCGCGCAGTGTAAGGCGATGCTGCGAAAGGCTGGCGAGCACTCTGTCAGCGGTCTGTGGAGCTGCGTCAGAAAACTCGCCGACATCTTCCAGCCTCTGGAATACGCCATCTGCTTCAGCTCCTGTGGATATGATCCAGACTGGCCAAAGGGTCTTCGGCGCCGAATCCGTTTCATAAAGCGAATTCATGCAGTTCCGACAGAAAAACCTCGGCTAGAAACGGGACGCGGCCGACTACGAAGATCTCGATCAATTTCATGCAAGGGTGTCCGCACATCTGGAACAAGGAGATTCTTGCTAAAAAACATTACCTCTCGGCCCCTCATGATGTTACGCGCACTATAGTTTAGCGTGTATTGAAGCCACGGAGAGCTGGCATAAAGATCGTGAATTGGCCGCACGTCATCATAAGAGACAACCCAAAATAGTCCCTTCATCGCCTTCACACATTCCGCAACGGCGACATGGTCATCCGCACGATACGCGTCGTGGTATAGAAAGCGACCTTTCTCAAAATATGGGGGATCTATATAAAGAAGGGTCTTATTCTTAAATTTATGCAAATTTTTTTCGATGAAATCAATGGCATCCAGATTGGTCACTTCGATTCGTGATCTGAGCGAGGCAATTTTTTCGATTCTGGAAATGAGATCAGGCTTGTTGAATCGAGCGTCGATCTTCCATTTTCCCGTTTGCGCCCGCCCACCAATGACGCCGCCATTCAAAATTCCAGACCGATTCGTTCGATTGAGAAAGAAAAAGGAAAATCCGAGGCTTAGGCAATCGGCTTCTTCTGGTCGTCGGAATACCTCCTTCTGCCTGTCCCATTCTTCAACGGTCAGCCGGCAATTACGAATCAAACCACATAGTTCATCCGTTGAATTCAGGACGCTGTGCCAGAACGAGAAAACCGGCAAGCTGATGTCATTAATGGAAACTCGACGCACGACACCTGTGAGCAGCAATTCCCATGCAACGGCCGCGCCGCCTGCATACGGCTCCACGTAGCGGCCATCTGACAAGCCATTCGAGCGCACTATCTCCTTCATGAACCGCGCTAGTTTCCCTTTTCCGCCAGGATAGCGAAGCGGGGAGTAGCGGCCAGTTTGGGTAAGCATTGGAGGAGTGTCTGGCATTTATGCGTTTCCATACGTGGCAATAAAGATCGGGACAGAGCAATCCCAACCGGCCCGAAGCGCGTCTGCGGTCGGCATCTGGAACTTATTATGAACGAACCCGTTAAGCGACTGGATGGACGTCGCGGACGTCTTCGTGAGAATATTGTTCCGAAAGCCGCGGAGGTCGGAGTTTTTTGAGCTGTCGGCTTCTGCTATATGCCTCAGGACCTTCTCTGCCTTCTGGGTCAAATCTAGTTCTACCGTAGCTCCTTTTGCGTTCTTTTCAAACTTAGGAATGCGCTTGACCTCCATATAGTCGTTGATCGCGAGTTCAACGAAACTACGGAGGACAAACGCAGCGGAAACCGTGAACTTGTTTGCATCCAGACTTCCCGCTTCCCGCAAGAGCGTCTCGCCCTTGGTTGAAGTAGGCGGAATAAAAGGATGCCGCCTTGGGGCTAGTGTGGTCCGAGGCTTTGGGCTGCTCTTGGTTTTCTGCTTCGAGGAAGCTTTTGAGGCAGTGGCGACTACTGGCCGCATTTTGATGTCAATGTCTTTAAAGGGGCGCGGCGCGTCGGATTTTCCTTTCTGGGGTTGGAGGTCTTTTGGAAGATTCTTAAAATAACTCTCAATATCAGAAGCTTTGTTTAGGTCGCGAGAATCTACTATCCCATCGCGTACATCTTCGATTATCCTACGCAGAACTTTAAGTGCCCACCTCGGTTCCGATCCGAGCATTGGTGTTCTGCCGTCACCACTAGTTGAGATCGAGATCCCTAGGTGCTTGCGCCCGGCGGCGGATTCGAGCAGGCGCGCAAGATTGCTGGACTTTCGATTTTCAATTACTGATTTGGTTGATTCCCACTCTTCGTCAGTATAGTCCGCGTTGCGGCCCACAAAATCGATAACGTCGAGAATGGATCGGTCGCCAGAGAAACGCTGAATTTCCAACGGGCCCCATGAAATTCTACCTTCTCCGTCGGCCATTCCGGTGTGCCGTCGGTAAATCCATTCATTCGCATCTTCCCTATGTTCAAATTTCACGCAACGAATCGGCTCAATACTCCTCCGATCAAATCCCTTTGCCGTTCGAACAAGAGACTTTTTGATAGTATCGGGTACCTCTGTGCCGTCTAAGACATCTGGGTTGTTCAGCACCATGAGAGCCGAAAGGCGTCGATTACCCTCTAGCACGATGAAGTCCTCCCCGCCTTCCGCCTCTATGACGTAGAGGTTGTCGCCCGGATCAAGACCGTTGTTCTTGATGCTGAGCATCAGATTGCGAAAATGCGCTTCGTTCAAGTGAACGATAGCTTCCAGCGCGGCCGACTGGCTGTTTACGGAGCCGAGGCGCGGGTTATCTTCATCGAGCAATAATTCATCTATGCTAAGTTCGAGATATTCGACCATGATTCCCCCAATTATTTCTCGATTATTCACGCGGCCTGCTGCCTCGGGCAGATGTATCCTCCGCCGCTGCGATGACCCGCAGGCGTCGGTGAAGCCGAACTTTGGCCATGCGTGCAGTTCTGGTGCGGTTCTCGTTGATGTTGGCGCGCAGCAAGCTGCTGTCCCCCTATCAATGGGAATCCTGTAACATGCTCGCACCAGAGAAGAAATCTGCTTCTTGCATCCTTCATCCTTCATGGCGCTGCTTCTGCCTACCTCGGAGCTGCGGGCGGGGGCTTCGGTCGGATGAAAATCTGGCCGAGCCTCAACAGCGTTTTAGTTATTCTCGGGTGTCATACTGAAGGGTCATAGCGTAGGCATATTTGTCTGTTTCATCGGCTTCGACCCGCCATCTCATACCACTGAGCGCTGATCATGACTCACGATAGGGGATTTCCAAAGTCCTCGGACTATGAGTTACGCGGCTGGTAAACAGCCGGAAGCGGTCCTTATGGCCAACCCACCTGCTTTGCCTACATCTGTGGTGCGGCATGCCCTGAACGCCGTGTCGTTGCCGTCGTGATCCTTCCCCTCTGCGACCCCCGCGGCATGTGATGGTATCTTCACAAAATCGCGCCCAGGGCGCACGCCGTCCGAATGGTGGATCGAGCGGGATGGCATATGACGTGTTCTGCGCCAGAATGGCGGCGACCATGTTGTCCCCCTCACTCCGGCCCATAGGTCCGTGCCGGCAGCGGCAGGGCCTCGACCCGTTCGCACAGCAGGGCCAGCAGCCCGGCCTCGGCGCGGTTCAGGCTGGCCTGCGGGTTGAAGACCAGGTGGATGTCGATCGCCGGCGGGTCCTGATAGGGCGGCAGCCGCCAGAGCAGGCCGTCGCGGACGTCGCGGCGGACCACATGCAGGGGCAAGGGGCCGATGCCGAGCCCGGCGGTGATCATCCGGCGCACCTCTTCCAGGCTCGACGACACGCCGACCACTTCTTCGTCGACGCCGGCCCGGGCGCGCAGCAGCGCCACCGGGCGCAGCGCGTCGGAGGTATGATCGGTCTGGAACGAGACCGAGGTCTCGCCGCGCAGATCTTCCAGCGCCAGCCCGGTACGGCCATAGAGCCGGTGGGTCGGGCCGCAGAAGAAGCCGAAGAATTCCCGATAGAACACCCGGTAGTCCAGCCTGGGGTCCTGGGTGTGCACCAGGCACAGGCCGAAGGCGGCGCGTTTCTGGGCGACCGCCGTCGTCACGTCCAGGCTGGTCATCACCTGGATGCCGAAGGTCGCCCTGGGATGACGGGCATGGAAATCCGACAGCGCCTCGTCGAAGAGCGGCGAGGCGATGTGGCTCGCCACCGCGATCAGCACATGGCCCGTCACCTCTTCCTTCACGTCGCGCAACCGGATCGGCAGGCGCGACACCGTGCCGAAGATCTCCACGCAATCGGCGTAGAGCAGCTGGCCGGCGCGGGTGACCTCGAAGACATTGGGCTTGCGCTCGATCAGCCGGCGGTCGAGCCGCCGTTCCAGCCGCGCCAGCGCATTGCTGATCGTGGGCTGCTTCAGCCCCAGCCGCTCGGCCGCCGCCGTGATGCCGCGTTCCTCCACCACCACCATGAAGGTGCGCAGCAGGTTCCAGTCCAGGTCCCAGGCCAGGCGCTGGGCTTCGTGCTTTTTCATCGGGCCCCGCAGATCATTCTTCAGAACTATGTTTTACATTTTCATTATCTATTTGATCAATGGTCTCGGCATCCGCGAGCATGAGGTGACGCGGCGGCGAGGACCTGGGCGGAACCGGGGCCCGCGCGAGGGAACAGGGACCCGGCCGCAGATCTCGAGGGAGACCACGACAATGAAGCGTTTCTGGACGGGCGTGCTTGCCGCCGGCGTCGCGCTGGTGATGGGCGCCGGTGTCGCCGCGGCCGATGATCTGGCGAAGATCAAGGACGACGGCGTGATGAAGATCGCCATGAGCGGCGCCTACCCGCCCTTCAACTTCGTCAACGACCGCAACGAGGTGGTCGGCTTCGATGCCGCGATCGGCCGCGAGATCGCGAAGCGCATCGGCGTCGAGGGCCAGATCGTCACCACCGCCTGGGACGGCATCCTGGCCGGTCTGCTGGCGAAGAAATACGACACCATCGTCGGCAGCATGACCATCACGCCCGAGCGCGAGAAGGTGGTGGATTTCGTCGGCCCCTATTATCACGCCGGCCGTGCGGTCTTTGTGACCGAGGCCTCCGACGTGAAGACCCTGGCCGATCTCAAGGGCAAGACCGTCGGCGTCACCCTGGGCGAAACCCACGAGAAATGGGCCCGCACCCAGGACGGCTGGTCGGTGCGCACCTATAAGGGCCTGCCCGAACTGCTGCTGGAGCTGAAGGCCGGCCGGGTGCAGGCGATCGTGAACGACAACATCCCCGTCCGGGTCGCGATCAAGGAAAACGGCGAGAAGCTGCGCCAGCTCGACACGCCGGACATCGAGGGCGGCGCGGTCGCGATCGGCATCGCCATCCGCAAGAACAACCCCGATCTCCACGCCGCCATGCAGACGGCGCTGGACGGGATGATGGCCGACGGCACCTACGAGAAGATCTCGATGGAGTGGGTCGGCGCCGACATCCGCTGATCCGTCGCGCGGGAGGCGACCCCTCCCGCGCATCCTGCGCCCCCCTTCCGGGGGCGGAGCCTATGCCATCGGGAGACGGAACCCATGGATGTCGACCTGATGATCCGGGTCTTCCCCTTCTTTGCGGAAGCCGCCTGGACCACGGTGCAGATTTCGGTTCTGGCGCTGGTCCTGGGCCTCGCCATGGGGGCATGCGGTGCTGCGGCGCGGCTGTCGCGTGTCGCCGTCATCCGGTATGCCGGTGGGGCCTATGTCAGCCTGTTCCGCGGCACGCCCTGCCTCATTCAGCTGTTCGTGCTCTATTTCGGCGGGCCGCAGATCGGGATCGAGCTGGACCCGTTCGCGGCCGGCGTCATCGGGCTCGGCATCAATATCGGGGCCTATATGACCGAATCGATCCGGGGCGCGATCCTCGCCGTCGATCGCGGCCAGACCGAGGCCGCGCGCAGCCTGGGCATCGGCCGCGGCCAGACCATGACCCGGGTGATCCTGCCCCAGGCCGCCCGGCTGATGATCCGGCCGCTCGGCGTCAACACCATCGCCCTGATCAAGGGCTCGGCGCTGGTATCGGCCATCTCTCTGGTCGAGCTGACCTACACCGCCCAGCGCTATATCGGCTCCACCTACAAGCCGTTCGAGATGTTCGCGATCGCGGCGCTGTTCTACATGGTGGTGATCTGGGTGGCGCTGCAGGCCATCGGCTGGCTCGATCGGCGCTTCGCCATCGACGGGGGGCGCTGAGATGGAAGGCCTCGATTTCTCGGTCGTGCCGCCCTATGCCGACCTGATCCTGATGGGCGCCCTCTGGACGGCGGTGCTGACGGTTGCGGCGGCAGCGGTCAGTTTTGCAGGCGGCATCGGCTTCGCCGTCGCCACCATGTACGCGCCCTGGTTCATCCGCCTGCCGGTGCGCGGTTTCGCCTGGCTGTTCATGGGCACGCCGCTGCTGCTGCAGCTGTTTCTGATCTATTTCGGCCTGGTGCAGATCGGCATCGACGTGCCGGCCCTGGTCGCCGGCATCATCGGCCTCGGCCTGCATTTCGCGGTCTACAACGCCGATGTCATCCGCGCCGGCATCACCGCCGTCGATCCCGGCCAGAACGAGGGCGCGCGCAGCCTGGGGCTCAGCCGCTATCAGAGCTTCCGCCATGTGATCGTGCCCCAGGCGGTGCGCTCGGTGGTGCCGCCGATCGGCAACAACCTGATCGCGCTGCTGAAGGAATCGGCTCTGGTCTCGGTGATCGGCGTCGCCGAACTGGTCCATGCCGCCCAGCTTGCGATCAGCGAGACCTTCCGGCCCTTCGAGTTCTACATCGTCGCGGCCGCGCTCTATTACGTCCTGAACCTGATGCTCGAAGCGGGCCTGCGCCTGATCGAGAAGCGCGTGGAGGCGACGCGATGACGACGACCAGCTCCTCCGCCCCCCGGCCCATGGTCGAGGTCCGCAATGCCCACAAGCGCTATGGCGCGCTCGAGGTGCTGAAGGGCATCGACCTGACCGTCGACCGCGGCCGGATCATCGCGATCATCGGCCCCAGCGGCTCGGGCAAGAGCACGCTGCTGCGTTCGATCAATCATCTGGAGACGCTGAACGAGGGCGAGATCTTCCTCGACGGCGTCCAGGTGAACGCGCCGCTGGCCGGGGCGGCTTTCGAACGGCACATCAATGCGGTGCGCCAGCAGATGGGCATGGTGTTCCAGCACTTCAATCTGTTCCCGCATCTGACGGTCGGGCGCAACGTCACCCTGGCGCTCACCCTGCTCAAGGGCATGAGCGAGGCCGAGGCGCGCGAGGTGGCGCGGGACCAGCTGGCGAAGGTCGGCCTCGCCGACCGCATGGACACCCATCCGGCCCGGCTGTCGGGCGGGCAGAAGCAGCGGGTCGCGATCGCCCGGGCGCTGGCCATGGGGCCCAAGGTGATGCTGTTCGACGAGGCGACCTCGGCGCTCGATCCCGAACTGGTCGACGAGGTCAATCTGGTGATGAAACAGCTCGCGGCCGAGCACATGACCATGCTGATCGTCACCCACGAAATGCGTTTCGCCGAAGAGGTCGCCGACGAGGTGCTGTTCATGGATGGCGGCGTGGTGGTGGAACAGGGGCCGCCGGCCGAGATCTTCCGCAACCCCCGGCAGGAGCGCACCCGCGCCTTCCTGCGCAAATACCTCGCCTGACGGGATCATGGCCATGAACGCCCCCCTCGGTACCGCCGCCGCCCCCGATGTCGCCGGCTGGCCGGATTACGGCCTGACCGCCGCCCAGCGGCGCATCGCCGTCCTCGGCCATACCTATGAATACCCCGGCATGGATGGCGCCCGGGGGGAGATCTGGTGCTATACCGACCGGCTCTCCTATGCCCCCGGCGATACCGTCGCCTTCCACGTCTCGTCGACCTCGGCCGACTGGCGGCTTGAGATCGCCCGCGACGGCGCGGCGCTCGAACCGGTCCATGTCGAAGAGGGCCTGACGGCCGGCCATCACGACACCCCCGATCAGTGCTCGGTGACCGGCTGCGGCTGGCCCGTCGCCCACCGGCTGGTCATACCGGCGGGCTGGCGGTCCGGCGCCTATCGGGTGACGGCCACGGGCGAAGGGGCCGACGGGGCGCCGATCACCTGCCATCATCTGTTCATCGTCACCGCCGCGGGCCAGCACCGCCTGCCGGGCCGGGTGCTTCAGATCGCCGCCACCGGGACCTGGACCGCCTATAACACCTGGGGCGGATCCAACCACTATCAGGGCATCACGGGGCCCGAGCGCAATCAATATGCCCCGCGGGTCAGCCTGGAACGGCCCTTCTGCCGCGGCTTCGTGGTCCTGCCGCCCGAGGCGCCGCGGGTGCCGCTGGAAGTGCCGGTGCCGCCGGCCATGCCGCCGCGCTACCCGCATATGGAATGGGCCTATGCGACCGGCCATTCGAAGAAGTATGCCTCGGCCGGCTGGGCCTCTTACGATGGCCATTTCTTCCGCTGGGCGGAGCGTGCCGGCTATGCGGTCGACCTCGCCAGCCAGCACGATCTGCATGATCGGCCGGAAATCCTGTCGCGCTATGATTGCGTGGTCTTCGTGGGCCATGACGAGTACTGGACGGCAGAGATGCGCGATGCCGTCGATGCCTATGTCGAAGCCGGTGGCCGGGTCGCGCGCTTTGCCGGCAATTTTATGTGGCAGACCCGGCTGGAAGACGAAGGCCGCACCCAGGTCTGCTACAAATACCGGGCCCGCGCCGAAGATCCGCTCGCCGGCACGCCCCGGGTCACCACCTCGTGGGAAGCGCCCGAAATCGGCCGGCCGGGTGCCCTGACCTTCGGCCTGGATGCCACCCGCGGCCTCTATGTCGGCTGGGGCGGCTGCGCGCCCCGCGGCGTGCGGGGCTTTCCGGTCTACCGGCCCGAGCACTGGGCCTTTGCCGGCACGGGGCTCTATTACGGCGACCTGCTGGGGGCCGATTCCCATGTCTTCGGCTACGAGGTCGACGGGCTCGACTATGTCATCCAGAACGGCCTGCCCGAGCCGGCGCCCGGCGCTCGGGTGCCGGAGGGGCTGCAGATCCTGGCGCTGGGCCTGTCGTCGCTGATCGAGGAATCGGCCGACATCCCCGCCGACGACCAGTTCCTGTCCGATGCCGATGCCCGGTTCGTCGCCGGCATCCTGGCCGGCGGCGACGACCGGGCGGCGGTCGAGCGGGTCAAGCGCGGCTCGGGCGCCATCGTCAACTTCCGACGCGGGGCCGGCGAGGTCTTCCATGCCGGCAGCTGCGAATGGGTGGCGGGCCTGCTCCGCCGGGATCCGATGGTCGAGCGGGTCACCGCCAACATCCTCGACCGCTATCTCACCCCCCGCTGACGTTTTTCACCCCCCGGAATCCGTCCTTTCCCGGAGCCTGCGCCCCATGGCCACCCCTGCAGCCCCCGCCGCCGGCGACAACCGGCCGCCCTCGCATCTGTTCTATCAGGCCCGCCTGCGCCGGCCGCTCGCCAGCCGTGCCGAGGGCATCTACATCTGGGACGAGACCGGTCGCCGGGTGATCGACGGTTCCAGCGGCGCCATGGTGGTCAATATCGGCCATGGCAATCCGCGGGTGCTGGAGGCGATGAAGCGGCAGATGGAGGCCGCGACCTTCATCTATCGCCTGCATTTCGAGAACGAGCCGGCCGAACGTCTGGCTGCGGCGCTCGCCGATCGCTGCCCGGCCGGGCTCGACCGGGTGTTCTTCGTCTCGGGCGGGTCGGAAGCGGTGGAATCCTGCCTCAAGCTCGCCCGGCAATATGCGGTGGCGACCGGCCAGGGCAGCCGCTTCAAGGTCATCTCGCGCTTCCCCTCCTATCACGGCAGCACGCTGGGGGCGCTGGCGGTGACGGGACATGCCGCCTTCTCGGCGCCCTTCGCGCCGATGATGCACGAGATGCCGAAGATCCCGGCCCCCACCGCCTATCTCGACCGCGACGGGCTCGACATGGCCGCCCGCGGCCGGCGCTATGCCGACATGCTGGAAGACGAGATCCGCCGCCAGGGCCCCGAAACCGTGCTGGCCTTCATCATGGAGCCGATCGGCGGCGCCTCCACCGGGGCGCTGGTCGCGCCCGATACCTACTATCCGCGCATCCGCGAGATCTGCGACCGCTATGGGGTGCTGCTGATCCATGACGAGGTGATGTCGGGTGCCGGCCGCACCGGCCGCTATCTGGGCGGCGACCATTGGGGCATCACACCTGATCTGGTGGCGCTCTCCAAGGGGCTGGGGGCGGGGTATGTGCCGCTCGGCGCCATGATCGCCTCTGACAAACTGGTCCGGCCGGTGCTCGATGCCGGCGGTTTCCAGCACGGCTTCACCTATGCCGGCAACCCGCTCGCCTCGGCCGCCGGCCTTGCGGTGCTGGACGAGATCGACGCCCATGACCTGATGGGCAATGCCGCGCGGATGGGCGCCCTGCTCAAGGTGCGGCTCGAAGCGCTGAAACCCCGCTTCCCCTTCATCGGCGATGTGCGCGGCAAGGGGCTGCTGCTCGCGGTGGAGTTCGTCTCCGAGCCCGAGACCATGGCGACGCTGCCGCGCGAGCTGAACGCCCATGCCCGCGTCGTCGACCTCGCCTTCGAGCGGGGGCTGATCATCTATTCCCGCCGCACCCGGGGCGGCATCGACGGCGATCATTTCCTGGTCTGCCCGCCGATGATCGTCACGGCCGGCCAGATCGACGAGATCATGGCGATCCTCGACGACACCCTGCTCGCGCTCGCCCGCGAGCTGAACCTGCCCCATTCCGCCTGACATCCCGTTTATCCGACGATCGAGGAGCCCCCAATGTCTGTCCAGATCAGGGATGCCGGGACCAGATCCGCGCCCAAGGTGGTCATCACCTGCGCGGTCACCGGGTCGATCCACACGCCGACGATGAGCCCGCATCTGCCCTGGCGGCCCGAAGACATCGCCGCCCAGGCGATCGAGGCGGCCGAGGCGGGGGCCGCCATCCTCCATCTCCACGCCCGCGACCCGAAGGACGGCCGGCCCAGCCCCGATCCCGAGGTCTTTCTGCAATTCCTGCCCCGGATCGCGGCCGCAACCGATGCGGTGCTCAACATCTCGACCGGCGGCAGTTCGCTGATGACGCTGGAGCAGCGCCTGGAAGCGGCGCTCCGGATCGCGCCCGAGATGTGCTCGCTCAACATGGGCTCGATGAATTTCGGGCTGCACCCGCTGGCAGACCGCTATCAGGACTGGCAGTTCGCCTGGGAACCGCAGCTGCTGGAGGCGACGCGCAGTTCGATCTTCCAGAACACCTTCGCCGATATCGAGGCCATCCTGCGCCGTCTGGGCGAGGGCTGCGGCACCCGCTTCGAATTCGAGTGCTACGATGTCGGCCATCTCTACACGCTCGCCCATTTCCGCGACCGGGGCCTGATCCCGCATCCGCCCTTCATCCAGTTCGTGCTGGGCGTGCTCGGCGGCATCGGCGGGGATGCCTCGCATCTCTTCCACATGAAGCAGACCGCCGACCGCCTGTTCGGCACCGATTACATCTTCTCGGTGCTGGGCGCCGGCCGGCGCCAGATGCCGCTGATCACCATCGGCGCAGCCCTCGGCGGCCATGTCCGTGTCGGGCTGGAAGACAATCTCTACGACGGCCGCCAGGGGCTGGCCCCGTCCAACGCCGCCCAGGTCCGCCGCATCCGCACCATCCTCGAAGCCCTGTCGCTGGAGGTGGCGACGCCGGCGGATGTCCGCGCCATGCTCGGCCTCAAGGGCGCGGATCGCGTCGATCTGGCCCGGGTGTGACCAGGGCCTGACGCGTGCCTGACCCGGGCGGCTCAGCGGCCGGTCAGGTAATCCGTCAGGTGCCGCAGCCCCGTCGCCGCCAGCGTCAGACTGCGCCGGCGGTCTTCTGCGGTCGCTTCCGGATCGGCCGCCGCGCGAATGCAGCGGCCGATCAGCTCCGCCTGCAGGGCGGCCCCCTCCGCCGAGCGCGGCGTCAGTTGCAGCGCCCGCCGGCGCACGGCCGCATCCAGCACCTCGACGGCCGCGATCAGAGGGCCTTCCGGGGCCGTCCCGGTTCCCGCGGGCATGGCATGGCCGGACAGAAGCGCCCAGTCCGACACGAGCACTGTCACGGGGCAGGCCTGTTCGTCGGACACCTGAACGGTGTCGTTATGGGCGGGAAATGTGTCGGTCTTCCGGTGTCTGGCGGGCATGGCGCGTCATCCTTCCCTGTCGCCTGTGCGCCCTGTGTCGCGCGGAAAAGTTGGACAGGCCGGCATGCCGATCCTCGATTTCCGGCCATGATGCCACCGGCGGTGCCGCCGCAGGTCCGGGCTTTCGCCCCTGCGTATATGTAATCTTTTAAGCCTGAATTCTTCTGAGCGCTAGCCTTATACAGCCACTCGCGCTCGTTGCGGACGACACGCATAGTCCTGCTATGACGAGCATTCCGCCGAACCGCATCCGTGAGATGAGAGACCGCGCCGGACTGACGCAAGAGGCCCTGGCCAATGCGATCGGTCAGACGCGGCAGGCCGTGCATCGCCTGGAGACCGGCCGCACCGGCCTGACCGAGGCGACGCTGCGCCGGATCGCGACCGCGGTCGGGTGCGAGGCCTGGCAGCTGCTGGCCGGATCGGAAGCGGCCGACGACGCACGGGCCGCAGACCTGGTATCGCCGGCCGAGGTGCGGATGGTGATCCTGGCGGTGGAACGCACGCTGGCCAATCGCGGCATCGCAGCCAGCCCCGACCAGCGCGCCGACATGGTGACCTCGATCCTGAGCAATTACGCCCGCCTGTTCCGCGGCCTGGACCAGGACACCCTGCAGCGCATCGTCGAGACGTCTCAGGTGATTGTGCGGATCTAGATCATTCCGCAGTTCTGGTATTATTGCGTAAGCTGTATTTTTTATGTCGATATCTGCTTCCGATTGCTCCGAAGAGACTTCAATCGTGTTTTTGGCGGTTACTTGTTTTCGGGTATACTGAATGCCGGGCTTTTGACTGGCTGCGGCGATGCGACATGACACGAAATCCGGAAGAAAACGATCTGATGGTCATGGGCGCGCCACTCCCGCGCCTTGCCGAGGCGGAGCCGTTGGACGGCCGCAGGGTGCGGTTGCTCTGGATGTCGGGGGAGACGGCAATCGTCGATCTGGCGCCGATCCTGGCAAGCCGCCGTATTTACGCGTCTTTGCTGGGCAATGAGGCGCTGTTCCGTGGGCTGCGCATTGCAGAATGGGGTAATGCACTTCAGTGGGATGGAGATCTGGAGATTTCTGCGGTGTGGCTTCACCGCGCCCAATGCATGTCCTGTAACTGACGGCTGATCTCGGCCGCTGCCGTGCGGACCCGGGTGAGGGCATCGGTGAGCGGCTGGCCGTCCTGGCCGATCAGCTGGGGGGTGAGGCCCGAGACGCTGACCGCGGCGGCGACGCGGCCGCGGGCGTCGCGGACCGGGGCGGCCAGGGCCGAGACGCCTTCGACGATGTCGTCGACCGCGACCGCCCAGCCGCGCTCGCGGATCAGGGCGCCGTCCGCTTCAAGCGCGGCCGGCGCCGTCAGGGTATGGGGGGTCGCGGCGCCGAGCGGGCGGGCGAGGCGGCGGGCGCGTTCTTCGGCGCCAAGATGCGCCAGCAGCAGCCGGGGCGCGGCACCTCGGTTCACCGGCAGGCTTTCGCCCACATTCCAGATCCGGACATCGACCGGCGGGTTGCCGTGGCTGCGCTCGATGCACATCGCGCCGTCCTCGCGCAGGATCGACAGGAAGGCCATGGCGCGGGTCTCACGCGCCAGCCCGGCCAGATGCGGGGCCGCCACATTGCGCAGATCCACCGTCACCGGCACCGAGGCGCCGAGTGCCACGACGCCCAGCCCCAGCGCATAGCGCTGGCCGATCGGTTCCTGCTCCACCAGATCCATGCCGATCAGGGTCAGCAGCATGCGCCGGGCAGTGGCCTTGTCGACCACCGCGGCCTCGGCGATTTCGGCCAGGGTCAGCCAGGGGCGTTCAGGGGTGAAGGCGCGCAGGATGCGCACCGCCCGTTCCACGGCCCGCACGCCGCCGCGCGACGGCTCGTCGCGGCCGTCGGTCTCGTGTTCCGCGGCGTGGAGGCCGGCTTCGGCGCCGGACGCCTGGACCATGGCGGGCTTTCCCCTCGGCATGTGGTCTCGATATCCTCTCTGGGCTTATACGCGATGCGCGCCGACCGCAAGGCCGGCGCGCGTTTCAGGTGATCGGCGGAACAAGGGGTCCCGGTCAGCGGGGCTCGGTGCCGGTCAGGAACTGCGCCTGCAGGTCCATCACCCGGTCGAAGCCGATGAAGGTCTTGAAGTCGCCGAGCGGCGTCTGGCCGACCGGCAGGTTGATGCGGGTGCTGCGCGCGGCCCTGACCGCCGCCAGATTGCGGCGCATCGCATCGGTCGCGGTCAGCAGCGCCACCAGCGGATAATGGGCGATGCCGGCCACTTCTTCGATCTGATCGGGGGTGAGGTCTGTTTCCAGCCAGCGCATGATCTGCAACGAGAGCGGCACGCCGGCGGCATCCCTCAGCCGCTTCAGGCTGTCGAGATCGGTAAAGCCGCGGCTGATCGGCTGGATCATGTCGGCGCCGGCGGCGGCATAGCGCTTTGCCCGGGCGATGGTCTCCTCTTCGGTGCCGGCATCGGTGCGGGCCACGATTACCAGATCCGGATCGGTGCGCGCGGCGACGGCGGCGCGGATCTTGGCTTCGCCTTCCTCGACCGTCACCAGTTCCAGCACGTCGGCGATCGCCGGGCAGCGCTTGGGCACGGCCTGATCCTCGATGATCACGGCGGCGACACCCGCCTGCTCGAACTCGCGGACGGTGCGCATCACGTTGATGGCATTGCCATAGCCGGTATCGACATCGGCGATCAGCGGGATCGAGGTCGCGCGGACCATGTTGCGCACCACGGCCAGGTTCTCGGTCATGGTGTAAAGCTCGACATCGGGCTCGCCCAGATGGCTCGCCGAAATGGCGAAGCCCGACGAGAGCATGACGTCGAAACCGGCTTCCTCGATCAGCTTCGCGCTGACCGCATCGAAGGCACCGGCCGACCAGGCGGTCTTGCCGGAGGCGAGCATCTCGCGCAGGCGCTTGCGGGTGGGCACGGACATGGGCGGATTTCCTCGTTGGGCTTCCTGTTCGGGATCAGACGCCAAGGGCGGCCTTGAGGGCGGGCAGATGGCCGCCCAGCGCCAGCAGGCGGCGCTCGGCCGGGCTCGGCGGCTCGAAGGGCAGGCTCCGGCCGCGGCTGTGGTTGACGACCAGGTGGCGGTCCCAGTCGATCTCCAGCTCGTCGCCGCGCTGCGCCAGCCCCAGAACCCCCGGGCAGGCGATCTGCGGGAAGCCCAGGCTCATCTCGCCGCGGTAATAGGTGGGGGCGAAACCCTCGGCGATGACCGCGGCGATGCCCAGATGGCGCATGGCCCGCATCGGCGGCGCATGCGGGTGGCCGTAGCCGAAATTGTCGGCGGCGACCAGCACGTCGCCCGGCGCGGTCCGGGCGGCGAAGTCCGGGTCCTGATCGGCCATGGCGATCGCCGCCAGCTGATCCAGATCCTGGATCTTGATGTTCTTCACGCCCACGATCTGGTCGACATCGTAATCGGGCTGGTCGAACACCCAGGCGACCCGGCCGCGGATGGCCGGCAGCTTCAGGTCCTGCGCATCAGACGGCATCGGCGAACTCCGGATGGCGGCGTGGATCGGTGATGCGACCTTCCAGTGCCGAGGCGGCGACGGTGGCGGCGCTGCAGATGAAGATGTCGGCCTCGGTGCTGCCCATCCGGCCGGGCACGTTCAGCGTGCCGGTGGAAACCGCCGTCTGCCCCGGCGCCATGGTGCCGATGCGGCCATAGCAGAAGTCGCAGGTGGCGGCGCTGATGAAGGCCCCGGCCTCGACCAGTGTGGCGATCAGCCCTTCGCGTGCGGCCTGGGCCATCACTGCATTGCTGGTCGGCACGATGTTGAGCTGAAAGCCCGGCGCGATCTGCCGGCCTTCGAGCAGCTTCGCCGCCACCCTGAGATCCTCGATCCGTCCCGAGGCGCAGGAGCCGAGATAGCCCACCTGCACCGGCCGGCCCTCGAATTCGGCCAGATCGCGGGTATCGGCCGGGCTGGGCGGGGCGACCACCACCGGGCCGAGCGTCGAGAGGTCGAGCGGGATGCGGTCGCGATAGATCGCATCGGCATCGCTGCGCAGATCGGGCAGGCGGATCCGGCCGCGGGCGGCCGAGGCGGCCAGCCGGTCGTCGGGCAGGTCGACCAGGCAGGAGAGCGCCCCCAGGAACATCACCTGGCCGGCGATCGACTGCAGCGCGTCGTCGGAGAGCGTCGCCACCGCCGGGCCGCCCAGTTCCAGCACCGCGAACCGGCAGGTCTTCACCCCCAGGCGGCGGATCAGATGGTGGATGACGTCGCGGCCCATCACGCCCGGCTTCAGATGGCCGGTCAGATCGACCCGCACCGTCTCGGGCACCTTGATGTCGACGCCCGAGCGCACGAACGCCTCGATCAGCGTGCGCCGCGGCAGGTTGACGCCCAGCGCGCCATAGGCGCCGATCTGCGAGACATGGCCGTCGTAATGCACCACGAAGGCGCCCGGGGCGGCATAGCCTTCCTCGACGCAGACCTGATGGCCGATGCCGCGGCGTTCATAAAGCGTGGCACCCGTCTTCGCGCACCAGTCGCGGGTCGCCTGATGGACCTGTTCCTCGGCCGGGGTCGAGGAGGGGACCATATGGTCGATGAAAATGGCGAAACGTTCGGGCGCATCGAGCGCGTCGCGGCCGAAATCCTCGGCCATCATCCTGAAGAACTGGTCGGTGTAGCCCGGGAACTCGTAGGCGAGGACGAAATCCGGCCGGGCCTGCACCTCTTCCCCCGCCCGGACCGCCTTGCGGCCGGATGCGCGGGCGAGGATCTTCTCTGCCATGGTGAAGCCCATGGGGTCAGCCTCCTTGCGCGAGCGCGGCGCCGGCGATATCGCCCTGGCCCGGGGCGGCGGGTGCCGTCCAGTGCCGTCCGGGGATCGCGGCCAGCAGCGCGCGGGTATAGTCGTGGGACGGGGTCTCGAAGACCCGGGCGGTCGGCCCTTCTTCGACGATGCGGCCGCGGCGCATCACCGCCACCCGGTGGCAGATGCGGGCCGCCACGCGCAGGTCATGGGTGATGAACAGGATCGCGAGATCGAGCCGGGTGCGCAGATCGTCGAGCAGCGCCAGGACCTGGGCCTGAACCGAAACATCCAGCGCCGAGACCGCCTCGTCGGCGATCAGCACCTTCGGATCCAGCGCCAGGGCCCGGGCGATGCCGATCCGCTGGCGCTGGCCGCCCGAGAATTCATGCGGCCAGCGATCGGCCGCGGCCTCGGGCAGGCCGACCAGCGTCAGCAGTTCGAACATGCGCCGGCGCACCTCGGCCGCCGGCCGGCCATGGGCAAGCGGTGCCTCGCAGATGATGTCGCCGACCTTGCGCCGCGGGTTCAGCGAGGCGAAGGGGTCCTGGAAGACCACCTGCATCCGGCCGCGCGCCTGTTTCAGCCCGCGCGCGCCCTGCGCCATCATATCGGTGCCGTCCAGCATCACCCGGCCGCCATCCGGCTCGATCAGCCGGACCAGGCAGCGGCCGACGGTCGACTTGCCCGAGCCGCTTTCGCCGACGATGCCCAGCACCTCGCCGCGCCTGAGGGTCAGCGTCACGTCATCCGCCGCATGGACCTCGCGGCCGGATCTGCGCGAGAACAGGCTGCGCTCGCCCCGATAGACCTTCTCCAGGCCCGCCACATCCAGCACCACCGGGGCATCGGCGGGGATCGGCGGGGCCGCCGCCTCCAGCCGCGGCACGGCGCCGATCAGCTTGATGGTATAGGGATGGCGCGGCCGGTTCAGCACCTCGTCCGCCGTGCCCTGTTCGACCACGCGGCCCGCACACATCACCACCACCCGATGGGCGATTTCGGCCACCACGCCGAAATCATGGGTGATGAACATGACCCCCATGCCGGTGCGGGCCTGGATCTCGCGGATCAGCTCCAGGATCTGGGCCTGGGTGGTGACGTCGAGCGCCGTGGTCGGTTCGTCGGCGATCAGCAGGTCGGGTTCGTTGGCAAGCGCGATCGCGATCATCACCCGCTGGCGCTGCCCGCCCGAGAGCCGGAAGGGGTGGCTCTTCACGATCTTCTCAGGCTCCGGCAGATCGACCCGGGTCAGCAGCTCGATCACCCGGCGGCGGATCGCGGTGCGGTCGCGCATGCCATGGGCGACCAGCGCCTCGGCGATCTGGTCGCCGACCGTCATCACCGGGTTGAGCGCGGTCATCGGCTCCTGAAAGATCATCGCGGCCTTGCCGCCGCGCAGCCGCCGGCGTTCGGCGGCGGGAAGGCCCAGCAGATCGCGCCCGCCGAAGACCACGCGGCCGGCCGAGGGCGTCAGACCTTCGGGCAGCAGGCCCATCACGGCGCTGGCCGACATCGACTTGCCCGAGCCGCTTTCGCCCACGATGCAGACGATCTCGCCGCGGCCGATCGTGAAGGAGACCTCCTCGATCGCATGCGGGCGGTCGGCGCCCCGGGGCAGCGGGATGGTCAGGCCCTCGATCGAGAGCAGGGCCCCGCTCATGCCCGCCCCCGGCGCGCCAGGCGCGGGTTGAGGGCATCGTTCAGGCCTTCGCCGACGAGGTTGAGCGCAAGCACGGTCAGCACGATGGCGACTCCGGGGAAGAAGCTCATCCACCAGGCCTGGCGGATCACGGTGCGGGCGGCGCCGACCTGATAGCCCCAGCTCATGAGGTCGGGATCGCCGAGGCCCAGGAAGCTGATCGCGCTTTCCATCAGGATCGCGGTCGCGATCATCAGCGAGGCCGAGACGATGATCGGCGCCATGGCGTTGGGCAGGATCTGGCGGCAGATGATCACCAGATCGCTCTGCCCGCCCATGCGTGAGGCGAGGACGAATTCGCGGCCGCGCAGGCTGAGGAATTCCGCCCGGACCAGGCGGGCCACCGGCGGCCAGCTGACGGCCGCGATCGCCGCCACGGTCGAGGCGATGGAGGGGGTGAGGATGGCGACCAGCACCACCGCGAAGATCAGGCTGGGGACGGTCTGGAACAGCTCGGTCAGCCGCATCAGCGCGTCGTCGACCCGGCCGCCGAAATAGCCGGCGGTGGCGCCGATCACGACCCCCACCCCCACCGTCACCAGGGTGGAGACCAGGCCGATCAGCATCGAGACGCGGGCGCCATGGGCGATGCCCGCGGCAAGGTCGCGGCCCAGCGTGTCGGAGCCGAGCAGGAAGCCGCCGGTCATCGGCGGGGCGAAGGGGCGTCCGGCCATGGTCCAGGGGCTGCCGGGGAAGAGCAGCGGCGCCAGCAGGGCCAGTGCCACCAGGGCCACCAGCGCCACAAGGCCGATCACGGCCCCCTTGTGGCGGGCGAAACGGGTCCAGAAGGCGATCATCGGCTCAACGCTCGAAACGGATGCGGGGATCGATCAGGCCGTAGACCAGATCGGTCAGAAGATTGATGACCACGACCATGGTGGAGGTGACCAGGAACACGCCCAGCAGCACCGAGTAGTCGCGCTGGAGCAGGGCGTTGAAGGCCAGCCGGCCGATGCCGGGCCAGGCGAAGACCGTCTCGACCAGGATGGTGCCGCCGACCAGATGGCCGGCCTGGACGCCGGCCATGGTCACCACCGGCAGCAGGGCGTTGCGCAGCACATGGGCGCGTTCCACCCGGGGCTCCGTCAGCCCCTTGGCGCGGGCGGTGCGCACGAAATCCTGCGACTGCACCTCCAGCATCTGGGCCCGGGTCAGGCGGGCATAGACGCCGGTGTAGAACAGGCCCAGCGTCATGGCCGGCAGCACCAGATGTTTCGCGACCTCGGCCAGATAGGCGAAGCCGCCCGCGGGCGGGGTTGCGCCATGCATGCCGAAGGCCGGCAGCCAGCCCAGTTCCAGCGAGAACAGCAGGATCGCCATCAGCCCCACCCAGAACAGCGGTGTCGCATAAAAGGCGAGCGCCAGGGTGGAGACGACGGTATCGACCCAGCCGCCGGGGCGGCGTGCGGCGATCACCCCGGCGGTGATGCCCAGCGCCAGCGAGATCACGAAGGCGGTGATGGTCAGCACCAGCGTCGCCGGCAGCCGTTCCAGGATGATGTCGGCAACCGGCCGGCCCTGGCGGTAGGAGGTGCCGAAATCGAGCGTCGCGACATTGCCCAGATAGACCAGCAGCTGTTCGTGCACCGGCCGGTCGAGACCGAATCGCTCGCGCAGCTCGTCGAGATAGGCCTGGTCGGTCATCGCGGCCTCACCGGCCATGACCGCGACCGGATCGCCCGGGGCCATGCGGATCAGCACGAAATTCATGCAGGCGATGGCGAGGATGACGGCGACCGCCTTCACGAGGCGCGATGCCGCGCGGTCGAGCTTGACCATCGGTGGCAGGTTTCCTGTGGTGGGGCGGAGAGAAGGGGGGGAGCGAAGACAGAGATCCGGGCGGTGGCAGTCATCGCCACAAGGGGAGACAGATGGCGGCCTGAAGAGGGAGGGCGCCACCGCCCGGCCCGGCGGGGGGACGCCGGGGAGGGGATGGAGGGGGGGAGGGGAGGAAGGTGGAAAAGGCGGGAAGATGGACGGGGGCTCAGCGCTTCGGCAGGCGCACGTCTTCCATCTCGCCATTCAGCCCGGTGGCCCCGGTCACCAGGTTCTCGATGCCCGAACGGTAGAGGGTCGGGAACTGCACCTCGATCAGATAGCCGAAATAGGCCTGGTCCGAGATCCGGTGCTGAAGATCCGAGAAGAGCGCCGCGCGGGTCTCGCGATCGGTCGCGACCGCCGCCTCGCGGAACAGCCGGTCGACCTCGGGATCGTTCAGGCCCGACACATTGGCCGAGGGCGAGCCCTTGACCAGATTGGTCGAGACATAGGCCCGCTCCACGCCCAGCGACGGGTCGCCATACTGGTAGAGCAGGTTGAGGCTGAGATCGTAATCCCAGTCGCCGAGCCGCTTGGCCCAGCCGGCATGATCGGTCGCGACCGTCTGGGTTCTGATGCCGATCTGCTCCAACTGCTGGCGGATATATTCGCCGAGGCGGATATAGGTCTCGCCATAGGGCAGCGGCAGGAAGCGGACGGTGGTCCGCACGCCGTCGGGGCCCTTCTTCAGCCCCATTTCGTCGAGCAGGGCTTCGGCCTTCTTCAGGTCGTAATCATAGGTGACCAGCGCCTTCTCGTCGTAGAACGGCGTGGTCGAGGCGATCGGGCCGGCCGAGGGCTTCGCGAAGCCGAACCACAGATTGTCGACGATGAACTGGCGGTCGATCGCATGCATCACCGCGCGGCGGAAGCGGGCATCGTCCATCGGCGCGCTGCGCAGGTTGAACTGGACCCACATCGTGGGCGACAGCATCTCGTAACCGGCGCGGGTCTCGGTGACGCCGTCGGACGCCGCAAGCCGCTGGACGTCGAAATACTCGACATCGCCGCCGCGCAGCACATCGACCTCGCCGGTTTCGAAGGCGAGCGCGCGGCTGGCGGCATCGGGCACGATCACGAAGTTCAGCCCGTCGAGATCGGGCTTGCCGGCCTGCCAGTAATCCGCATTGCGTTCCAGCCGGATGAAGGCGCCGCGCTTCCAGTCGGCCAGCTTGAACGGGCCGGTGCCGATCGGGGTCTGGTTGGCCGGGTTGGTCTGATAGTCGGTGCCCTCGTAGACATGCGCCGGGATCATCGGCGCCGACGAGGTCTCAAAGCCCATGATGAAGGGCGCGAAGGGCGCCTTCAGGGTCATGCGCACGGTGTGGTCGTCCAGCGCCTCGATCTTCTCCGCCCGGCCGAAATGGCCGCGGGCCCGCGGGTGGACCTTGGCCAGGAAGTCGGTCGCCGAGAACACGACATCCTTTGCGGTGAAGGGCTGGCCGTCATGCCAGCGCACGTTCCTGCGCAGATGGAAGGTATAGACCAGCCCGTCTTCGGAAATCTCCCAGCTTTCGGCCAGATGCGGCCGCGGCTGCAGATCGGGGCCATAGGTCAGCAGGCCTTCATAGATCTTGCCGGCCACGAACTGGGTGGGGCCCTGCTGGTTCAGGCCCAGCATCAGGGTCGGCGGCTCGGGGTGCGCGATCATGCGCAGCACGCCGCCATTGCGTGCCTCTTCGGCCGACCCCCCCGCCGGCAGGCTGAGGGCGAGCAGGGCCGTTGCGGCGGCGCCAAGCGCCGCCCGCTTCCACAATGTCCGCATCTTCGGTCGTCCTCCCGTCGGCCGGCCTGTCGGTACCCGGGCATGGGGTACCCGCCGGCTTCACATCTGCCGGCAGGATTCCGTTAAACGGAAGGCATGTCAATTTATAAAATGAATTTCATTCAATGAAATGATCAGGGCAGGCGACCGCAGGGATGACCGGGCTTTCAGACATAGCCCGGCGCATCCGCATTCACCGCCAGCATGCGCGCAAGCATGCTGGCCAGCTGGCCGCGTTCGTCCTGGGTGAACATGCGGATCAGGTGGCGTTCGGTGGCGGCATGGTCCGCCATGGCCGCATCGGCCAGTGCCACGCCCTTCTCCGTCAATTCCACGATCACGCTGCGCCGGTCGTTGCGGTCTGAAGTGCGGCGGATCAGCCCGTCCTTTTCCAGCCGCAGCAGCAGGTTGGAGATGCCGCCCGACGAGAACAGCATGGTCTGTTGCAGCTGTGACGGCGACAGCCGGTAGGGCGCGCCCTCCACCCGAAGCGTCGCCAGAATGGCATAGGCCGGATATTTCAGCCCATGGGCCGCCAGCGTGGCATTCACCGCCTTCAGGATCACCCCTTCCAGCCGGAGGATCCGCCCGACCACGGCCTTGCCCGAACTGTCGATATCCGGCCGCTCGCGCCGCCAGCGGGCCATGCCGCGGCCGACGGTGTCGAAATCGGCCGGATCGCCCGGCGCCGTGTCGGTGGCGGGCTGGTCAATGGCGGTTTCGTCAGTGGTGGGGGCCGGGGCCGGATCGGTCTGCATCGGCGGGTGCTGCTCCTGACAGTGGCGTCGCCACATCGTGGCCCGGACGGCGATATCTCACAAGTTTCTTTCTTGAAAGATAATCGGAAGAGACCTAGGCTTGCAATCCAGGGAACGCATCGCGGCGGGGAGAGGCTGCGAAGACGCCCCGCCGGCACCACGAACCGGCACCACGAACAAAAGCGCCCCCATGGGCGGGCACCGGCCCGATGGCCGGGTCACAGGCTGGGAGAACACGGGATATGGCGATCGAACGCACCGACCGCGCGCGGCGGCGGATGACGGCAGGCACCGCTGCGGCGGTTATCACGGCAGCGGTTGCGGTTGCGGCACCGGCCGTGGCATCGGCGGAAGAGCTGGTGATCGCGACCTTCGGCGGCTCCTTCGCCGAGGACACCAAAACCTGCCACATCGCGGCTTTCGAGAAGGCGACCGGCGCGACCGTCGCCATGAAGGTCGGCTCGTCCGTGCAGCATGCGGCCGCGATCCGCGCCATGGGCGGGCGCAGCCAGTTCGACGTCGCCTATATGGACGACTCGCTGGCCACCCAGCTCGCCAACGAAAAGCTGCTCTCCGAGATCGACACCGCGAAGCTCGGCAACGCGGCCGATCTGATCCCGGGCGCCATCCCCGACAACAAGCGCTTCGTGGTGTTCATGCTGGGTGCCACCGCGCTTGCCTACAACCCCGAGATGATGCCCGAGCCGCCGACCTCGTGGACCGATCTCGCCGATCCGAAGTGGAAGGGCAAGATCGCACTGGGCGACGTGACCGGCACCTCTGGCATGCAGTTCCTGCTGGCGATGAACCGGATGCATGGCGGCACGATCGACAATATCGATCCGGGCATCGCCGCGCTGAAGGAACTGGCGCCTTCGGCGGTCACCTTCTACACCCAGGCCGACCAGATCGTGTCGCTGTTCGAGCGCGGCGAGATCGCCATGGCGCCCTGGTATCCCGACCGGGTCGGCTCTGCGGCCGACAAGGGCGTGAAGGTGGCGGTCGCCTATCCGAAGGAAGGTGCGGTCGGCATCCGCCCGACGCTCAGCATCCCCGAAGGCGCCCCCCATGCCGATCTTGCGCATAAGTTCATCGACGTGGTGCTCTCGCCCGAGGGGCAGGCCTGCTTCGCCGAGCGGAAATATGCCGGGCCGGTGAACACGAAGGTCGACCTCAGCGACAAGGTCGCGAAGATCGTGCCGACGGGCGAGGCCCGCGACAATCTCTGGTTCCCCGATCCGCAGACGGTCGCGAGCAACATGCCCGACTGGATCCGGCGCTGGCAGCGCGAAGTCACCCGCTGATCCACCCCATGCACCGCTGCGCCGACACCTCCCCCCTCCCTGGGTCGGCGCGGCGGTCCTGAACGGCGGCAGGGACGGGGGCTCTCCCCTCCCTGGCCCCCCGGACGCCTGTCTCCCCCCCCTTGCGGGCGCCCCCTGCCGCCGTTCCTTCCCTGTTTTCAGGTTTCGCTTCAGACCGTTCTCTTCGCCGGCTGCCCCGCCGGCCGGTGCGCGCCTGCGCCGACCGGCCGGAACGGGAAAGCTCTGGCATCGAGGCGCAACCCGACTGCCCTGGATGGACCACCGCCGATGGCCAAGCTGACGATCGACCGACTGCACAAGCGCTATGGCGACACCGAGGTGGTGCGCGACGTTTCCATCACCGTCGCCGACGGGGAATTCGTCTCGCTGCTCGGGCCGTCGGGCTGCGGCAAGACCACGATCCTGCGCATGGTCGCCGGGCTGATCGAGCCCAGCGCCGGGCGGATCCTGGCCGGCGAGGAAGACATCACCCGCCTGCCGCCGCACCGGCGTCGGATCGGGCTGGTCTTTCAGTCCTATGCCCTGTTCCCGCATCTGACGGTGGCCGAGAACGTCGCCTTCGGCCTGAAGCGACAGGGCGTGCGCGGCGCCGAGTTGTCCTCGCGGGTGAAGGAGGCGCTGGCCCTGGTCCGGCTCGACCATCTGGCCGACCGCTACCCCCGCCAGATGTCGGGCGGGCAGCAGCAGCGGGTGGCGATCGCGCGGGCGGTGGCGCCGCGGCCGCGGATGATGCTGTTCGACGAACCGCTCTCCAACCTGGATGCCCAGCTGCGCGACGAGATGCAGATCGAGCTGAAGCGCCTGCAGGGCCGGCTCGGCATCACCAGCCTGTTCGTGACCCATGATCAGGCCGAAGCGCTGTCGCTGTCGGACCGGGTCTGCGTGCTGGCCCATGGCGTGATCCAGCAGTTCGATGCGCCCGAGGCGATCTATGCCCGGCCGGCCAATGGTTTCGTCGCCAGCTTCATCGGCCGGCCCAACCGGCTTCAGGGCCGGGTGGAGACGGCGGGGCCGGCGGGCCGGGTGCGGATCGGCCCCGATCTCACCCTCGCCGCCGCCGATCCGCAGGTCGCGGCAGGCGGTGCGGCCGAGATCATCATCCGGCAGGAAGCGATCCGGCTTCTGGCGCCCGAGGCAGATGCCCCGCATGCGGTGGCGGGCGAAATCGCCTTCCGCTCCTTCACCGGCGCCCGGGTGCAGTATGTGGTGAAGCTGGCGGGCGGCGTGGAGATGATCGCCGAGACATCCTCCGCCGGCCCCGGCGCCGATCTGGCCCCGGGCGCCGCCGTCCGGCTGGCCATCGATCCCGGCCAGGTGTTTGCGATGCCGGCGGGAGGTGCCGCATGATCATGCGCCGCCGCACCGGGCTGGGGCTGGTCTCGCCGCTGATGCTGGTGCTGATCGCGTGCTTCCTGGCACCGGTCATCCTGATGCTGCCGACCAGTTTCCGCGAATACCTGCCGGGCATGGGCATCACCCCCGGCAGCTGGACCCTCGACAACTACGCCCAGATCGTCACCGACGACTATTACCGCGAGGTGGTCTGGCGGACCTTCGGTCTGGGATTGCTGGTCACCGCCATCGCGTTGGTCATCGGCTATCCTCTCGCGCTGATGATCGCCCGCGGCCCGGCGCGCTGGCGGGTGCCGCTGACGCTGGCGGTGATCTTCCCGATGATGCTGAACCTGGTGGTGCGCTCCTTCGGCTGGATCGCGCTGCTCGCCAATCGCGGCCTGCTCAACAACCTGCTGATCGACCTCGGCCTGATCGACACGCCGTTCAAGCTCATGTTCAACATGACCGGCGTGGTCATCGGCCTGGTCCATATCTACCTGCCCTTCATGGTGCTGATGCTGGTGGCGGCCATTCAGGCGGTGCCGCGCGATGTCGAGGCGGCGGCCGCGACCCTGGGCGCCGGGCGGATCCGGACCTTCTTCATGGTCACCCTGCCGCTGACCGCCTCGGGCATCCTGGCCGGTTCCATCCTGGTCTTCGTGCTCACCATCAGCGCCCTGGTCACCCCGCGCATGCTCGGCGGTGCCACCTACCGGGTGCTGGCCACGGTCATCTACGACGAATACATGCAGCTTCTGAACTGGCCGGGCGGGTCGGCACTCGCCTTCGCGCTCACCGTTACCGCGCTGGTGGTGGTGTGGATCTCGGGCCGGCTCGCGAAGCGCTGGGGAGGTCTCGCATGACGCTCGCACCCGGACGCGCCGTGGCGGTCACCGCCGTGCTGGTGGTGATCTTCCTGCAATTGCCGGTGGTGGTGACGGTGCTGGCCGCCTTCAGCAGCACCTCCTATCTCACCATCCCGCCCCAGGGGCTGACACTCGGCTGGTTCGCCAAAGTGTTGAGCGACCCGGATTATCTGAGCGCGATCTGGCTGAGCCTGCTGCTGGCCGTGGTCTCGACCACCATCTCGCTGGTGCTGGGCGTCGCCGCCGCCTGGGCGCTGCACGCGAAGGCCCTGCCGGGGTCCGAGGCCATCGCCTCCTTCCTGATGGCGCCGCTGGTCTTCCCCTCGGTCGTGATCGGCGTCGCCCTGCTGCAATATGTCAGCCTGCTCCGGCTTTATGGCGGCACCGGCGTGCTGATCGCCGCCCATGTGGTGATCACCGTGCCCTATATCGTTCGCGCGGCGCTTTCCAGCCTGGGCGGTATCGACCGCTCGCTCGACGAGGCGGCGCGGGTGCTGGGCGCCACCGGGTTTGAGGCCTTCCGCCTGGTCACCCTGCCGCTGATCCGTCCGGGGCTGATCGCCGGCGTGCTCTTCGCGCTCGTCACCTCGCTCGACAACGTGCCGGTCACGATCTTCCTGCTCGGCCCCGGCCAGCAGACCCTGCCGGTACTGATCTTCTCCTCGGTCGAACACGGCGTCGACCCCAGCGTCGCCGCGGTCTCCACCCTCATGATCGTGCTGACCGGGCTGATCCTGTTCGTCGCCGAACGCCGCACCGGTTTCCACAAATTCGTGTGAGCGGGAGGGAGTCTGTTTTAGCCCCTCTGCCCAAGCGGGCGCTCCCGCGCCCTTGGCCGCCGCCTCAATGGCGGGAGTCTTTTAGTCCCTCGCCGGGCGGGCGCTCCCGCGCCCTTGGCCGCCGCCTCAATGGCGGCTGGGAGTTCAGCCCAACCTCTGCCCAAGCGGGCGCATCCGCGGTGACGGATGAAACCTTACAGTCGGAACGCTGCATCCCATGTCCTTCCATCCCGACGGCTTCCCCCTTTTCCTGACCTTCGACCTCGATGCCGAGACCATGTGGACGGCGCGGGATCCGAACAATGCCAACCGGCCGATCCTGATGTCGCAGGGTGCCTATGGCTGGAAGGTCGGCATCTGGCGCATTCTCGACCTGCTCGACCGCTATGGCATCAAGTCGACCTTCTTCGTGCCCGGGCTGGTGATGGAGCAGCGCCCCCAGGTGGTCGAGGCCCTGCTGACCCGTGGCCACGAGATCGCCCATCACAGCTGGAGCCATGCCTGGATCGTCAACCTCACGCCCGAGCAGGAGCGCGAGGAGATGGAGAAGGGCATCGAGATCATCAGGCGGATGACCGGAAGGGCGCCGCGCGGCTGGCGCTCGCCCGCCGCCGAGTTCAGCCCGATCACCATGGATCTGCTGGTCGAGAACGGCTTCGACTATTCCTCGAACTTCTTCGACGACGACAGCCCCTACATTCACAGCCACAAGGGGCAGAAGACGAAGCTGGTCGAGCTGCCCTTCCGCTGGGTGCTGGATGATGCACCCTTTTTCCAGTACTCGATCATCCTGCCCGGCCGCACCCTCCAGGCGCCCTCGGCGGCGCTCGAAGCCTGGACGCTCGAATTCGACACGCTCTATGCCGAGGACCGGATGATGATGCTGGGCATGCATCCCCAGCTGATCGGCCAGCCCTCGCGGCTCAAGCTGCTCGAAGGCATCATCGAACATGCGCTGAAGCATCCGCGCGTGGTGATCGGCCGCTGTGACGAACTGGTCGATGCCATGCGTCCCGGCCTCGACGCGGCGGCGTCATGAACCGCAACCGGGATTTCGAGGGGCGCCGGATCCTGATCACCGGCGGGGCCAGCGGCATCGGCCTCGCCACCGCCCGGATGATCGCGGATCGCGGCGGCCGGGCCGCCGTGCTCGATCGCGACCGGGCGGCGCTCGACCGGCTCGATATCACCGGCGTCACCGGCCACCTGGCTGATGTGGCCGAAACCCCCGATGTCGAGGCGGCCGTGGCCGCGGCGGCGGCAGAGATGGGCGGCATCGACGGCGTGGTCTGTGCCGCCGGTATCGACCATCAGGAACCGCTGGCGCGGATCACAGATGCCGCCTGGGCGCGCAGCATCGGCGTCAACCTGACGTCCCCGATGCTGGTGATGCGCGCGGCCCTGCCGCACCTGGCCGGGGCGGGAGCGATGGAGGGGGCGGGTGCGGCTTCGGCGGTGTTCATCTCCTCGGCCGCCGGCCTCGTGCCGCTCAAGGGTCGGGCCAGCTATTGCGCTGCCAAGGCCGGTGTCGTGATGCTCGCCAAATCGCTGGCCATGGAGCTGGCGGATCAGGGCGTGCGGGTGAACGCCATCTGCCCCGGCGCCATCGACACGCCGCTCTTCCGCACCTCGTGGGAGCCGACGCCCGACCCGGAAGCGACGCTGGCCGCGATCCGCCGCCGCTATGCGCTGGAACGGATCGGCACGCCCGACGAGATCGCCGCGGCGGTGCTCTGGCTGCTCGGCCCCGAGGCCGGCTATGTCACCGGCGTGGCGCTCGCCGTCGATGGCGGGCGCAGTTTCCACTGACAAGATCCGCGGGCAATCAGAGAGAGGCCGGCCATGGCACGGTTTTCGGGCAGAGTGGTGATCGTCACCGGTGCCGCGAACGGCATCGGGGCCGCAACGGTCCGGCGCTTCCTGGGTGAGGGCGCGCGCGTGGTCGGGGTCGATCTGGATGATGTCGGGCTGGCCGCGGTTTTCGATGGCGCCGGCACTGACGGGATGGCGGTTGCCGGTGACTGCACCGACCCCGCCGTGCTCGGCCGCGCCTACATGCAGGCGGTCGACCGCTTCGGCCCGATCGACGTGCTGTTCAACAATGTCGGCCAGAGCGCCCGCGAGCGCGCCGGCCCCTTCCATGCCTCGGAAGAGGGCGTCTGGCGCTTCGTGATGGAGGTCAGCCTGATCACCACGCTCCGCATGACCCGGCTGGTGCTGCCGGAGATGCGCAGTCGCGGCACCGGCCGGATCATCAACATGTCGAGCGATGGTGCCTTCGCCGGCGATGCCGGCATCGTCGACTATGCCGCCGCCAAGATGGGCGTGATCGGCTTCACCCGCGCCCTGGCGCGCGAGAATGCCGGCCTCGGCATCACCGTCAATGCCGTTGCCCCCGGCGCCATCGCCACCCGCGCCCACGACCGGCTGACGCCCGAGGTGGTGGACCGGATCAAGGCCCAGACCCCGGCAGGCTTCGTGGGCGTGCCCGAAGACGTCGCCGGCGTGGTCGCCTTCCTCGCCAGCGACGATGCCCGCTACGTCACCGGCCAGACCCTGCTGATCGACGGCGGCCGCTGGATGATCTGACCCGGCGAGGTATGCCGTCCGGCGCCGCCGTCTCCGGTCGAAGGTGGATTCCCGCCTCCGCGGGAATGACAATAACATATTGTTTTGAAAGAAGATGATGTCATCCCCGCGCAGGCGGGGATCCACCTTTCTTCTTCGATGAGCCGAACACGAGGACCGCCCCCATGACCACCGACATCACCGGCCTCTCCGCCCGCGATCTTGCCCGCCTGATCCGCCGCCGCGAGGTCTCGGCGGTGGAGGCGACCGAGGCGGTGCTCGCCCGGATCGAGGACCGTGCGGACCTCAACGCCTTCATCACCGTCTGTGCCGACGAGGCCCGTGCCGAGGCCCGCGCCGCCGATGATCGCGTGCGGTCGGCCGAAGATCCCGACACCCTGCCGCCGCTGCTGGGCGTGCCCTATTCGGTCAAGGATCTGACGCTGACCCGGGGGGTGCGCACCACCATGGGTTCGGCCATCTTCCGCGACTTCGTGCCCGCCGAAGATGCCGTCGCCGTCGCCCGCGCCCGCGCCGCCGGCGCCGTGCTGGTCGGCAAGACCACCACCCCCGAATTCGGCCACAAACAGGCCGCCGACGCGCCGATCTTCGGCCGCACCCTGAACCCGATCGACCCGAAGGTCACCTGCGGCGCCTCCAGCGCGGGTGCCGCGGTCGCGGTCGCGGCCGGCATGGGGCCGATCGCGCTCGGCACCGATGGCGGCGGCTCGATCCGCATCCCGGCCGCCTGCTGCGGCATCGTCGGCCTGAAGGCCACCCTCGGCCGCATCCCGCATCTGCAACTGCCCGACCTGATCGCCGCCAATTCCTTCGTCGGCCCCATGGCCCGCGACGTGGCCGACACCGCTTTGCTGTTCGACGCCATCCAGGGCTTCGATGCCCGCGATCCCTGGGGCCAGGGCGTCCTGCCGCCCGAACGCCGCGCCACCACGCTCGATGGCCTGCGGGTCGCCTATCTGCGCAGCTGCGGGACCCGGGTCGACCCGCGCGTGCTCGCCGCCACCGACGCCGCCATCGCCCGTATGATCGAGGCGGGCGCCCGCGTCCACGAGATCGAGATCGATTTCGCCGCGGAAGAGCGCCACTTCCTGGTCATCCTGCAATCCGGCCTCGCCGCCCGCGTCGGCCCCCAGCTCGCCCGCTTCCGCGACCAGCTCGACCCCTCGCTGGTGATGACCATCGAGAAGGGCCTCACCCATTCGGCCGTCGACCTTTCCGCCGCCGCCGCTGCCCGCACCGCGCTCTTCGGCCGCCTCCAGGCCGAACTCGCCCGCGCCGACGTCATCATCTCCCCCACCCTGACGGCACCGCCGCTGCCGGTCGACCAGGACCCCAACGGCATCGTCACCATCGCCGGCGAACCCGCCGGCACCATCCGCGGCGCCTGGTACCCCTACACCTTCCCCCTCAACCTCACCGGCCACCCGGCCCTCTCCATGCCCTGCGGCACCACCCCCGATGACGGCCTGCCCCTCGCGCTCCAGATCATCGGCCGCTGGCACGACGACCGCTACATCCTGGACATCGCCGGGCTGGTAGAGACGGCGCTCGGCTGACGGCCGGCACGCCCGGCGGGCGGGAACCTGCTCCGCAGAACCAGGGCTGCCGCCCTGGACCCGCCCGGAGGCGGGGCCTCCGGACCTCCGGATTTCGCTCCGCCCGCAAATATCATCCGCTTGCCTGCAAACGTCAGCCTCCACCCCGTAAAATAATCGCACAAACTCTCCACAGTCATCCCGGCGAAGGCCGGGATCCAGGTAGTCCTCCATCCCAATGAACGAAAAATACCTGGGCACCGGTCATATCATGCACCCAGTCAGCCATGACCTAAACCCGCATGTCCTGTATCCTTTACGCAAACACGAGCCCGGCCATCGGCCTGTCGGACAACGCCCTGCACAATAAAAGCCGGCCCCGTCTTTCCGGCTGCCACAGCCCCGATAGCCACCCCAGCCCGACCGCAGATCCACCCCGCCTCACCCGCGAACCCCAAGCTCCCGTAAAACCCCGGGAGGTTCGCGGAAAAAATTCCCCCGATTTTTCAGGGCATTAAATTTCACATGCGTGAATAGTTCATACGATAGAATATCCCCCAACAGAGGTTCGCGCGGATCGCCTTTTTCCGGTCCCCGATTCAGGCTATTAAGAAGGGGTGGGTCGCACCCTTGCGGGTGCGTGGATTGAAACCCCGGCGAGTGGCGCAACGACCGCATGCCGCAGTCGCACCCTTGCGGGTGCGTGGATTGAAACCCGCCGCCCCCGCCGCCACGCCGGCAGCCCCTGAGTCGCACCCTTGCGGGTGCGTGGATTGAAACAGGAATTTTTGCGGACAACCCTGATGCAGGAAGCGTCGCACCCTTGCGGGTGCGTGGATTGAAACGCCCTGCATAAGTAATCGATGAATTGAACCGCTTGTCGCACCCTTGCGGGTGCGTGGATTGAAACGCTGATATCGGCCGCGGCGAGATCGCTCATGCGCGTCGCACCCTTGCGGGTGCGTGGATTGAAACGGTAGAGGGGGTCATTTGCATCCTCCCGATTGTGTCGCACCCTTGCGGGTGCGTGGATTGAAACTCGCGGATTGCCGCTGCTACCAGGCGAGATCGACGTGTCGCACCCTTGCGGGTGCGTGGATTGAAACTGGAGGCTCTGGCCGCCCAGGTGGGTTAGTCGGGTCGCACCCTTGCGGGTGCGTGGATTGAAACGCGGTCCTGGAGGCTGCCGTGTCGGACGAGGCGGTCGCACCCTTGCGGGTGCGTGGATTGAAACTTGATTTCGCGATCCATGTCACGGCCGCGATAGGGTCGCACCCTTGCGGGTGCGTGGATTGAAACCAGTAGCCGGACAGCGAGATCGTCGTAAGACGTGGTCGCACCCTTGCGGGTGCGTGGATTGAAACCGCTCGTGCCGTCGCAGCAGCGTGGGCGGTGGTGTCGCACCCTTGCGGGTGCGTGGATTGAAACATGCGGCCATAGGAAACGATGGCCGGCTGCGCCTCGTCGCACCCTTGCGGGTGCGTGGATTGAAACCCGGGCGCGGGCAGTCGCGCCGGCGAGGCCGGCCGTCGCACCCTTGCGGGTGCGTGGATTGAAACCGTCGCCTGTTTCCCAGCCGCCGTTGTGGCCGCCTCAATCGGCCGCCAGCCGAAGCGTGGTCAGATACCGCAGCAGATGCCGCGCGCCCTCGGCCGCGAGGCGCAGATGCCGGGTCCGGGCGTCTTCATCCAGTTCCGGATCATCGGCGATCGAGACATGCAGCCCCACCAACCAGGCCTGAAACGCGGCCCCTGACACCGACCCCGCCGGCCCCCCCGACTGCCCGCGCCATCACGGCATTGCGCAGCGCATCCAGCGCCAGTGCCAACCCCGGCTCCGCGGTCACATCGACCCAGCCGCCGGCGATCTGGTCGTCCAGGATTGCCCAATCGGTGGTGAGGGCGGCAACGGGGCAGGGTGCGGTGGGGGGCTGGTCGGTCATCGGTGGCTCCGGCGTTGTCTGAAGGTTCCTCCGGAGCCGGGGCAGTCCGTCCCGTTTAACCACGGACTATAGGCCTCATGTGGAAGGCGCGGCGGGTGAAGGTGCCGCGCCGAATGCGTTGCATGTGCGGGAAGACGTGGCATGATCATGACAAGTCACTGAAATAAATAGAGTAATTCGAGAGAATTGGTTTGATGTTGCAGCTTACGGACGAAATGCGGCAGGCGATCGATCGCGTTATCCATGAGCGATTTGCCGACAAGGTGGAAGCCGTCGAGATCGATACGGCCGAGGATGAAGTGGGGGACGAGGTGTTGTTCATCCGTGTCGTCATGTCGCCCGACACCACGTCACGGGACTTTGCCGGCCGGTTCTTCGGCCTGACCGGGCGGGTGCGCAATGTGTTGGGAGACGAGATGCGCGACGTGTTCCCGATCATTCGGCCGATGGGTGCGCATGCCTGACGCAACGCTGGCGCGCGGGTTGATTGCGTCGGCGAAAGCTCTTTGTTCCGACGGTGTCAGACGAAGGCCCAGGCAGGCAGATCTGCGGGCTCCCTGGTGGGCTCAAGCAGAAGCCGCCGCCCGAACCGCGCCTGGGTTGAAGTATATCGGGGGCTCGATCATGGTGCGGCACGCAACGCCTGTGACGGGGTCATGCATGTCAGCATCCGGCGGATCTGAGTTCCGGCGGATCTGAGGACTGCCCCCCCTCAATCCGGCCACCGCTTATGCACCCAGAACCACAGATCCGGCCGTTCGCGGATCCAGCCTTCCAGGCGGGCATTGACCAGCCTTGTCAGGCGTTCCGCGGCCTGGTTCGGGGTTTCGCCGGGTTCCGGGGTCGGGTCGATCGGCGGGTCGATGGTGATGCGGAAGCGGGGGCCGCCCAGGCGTTCGACATGGGCGGTGATCAGGGGGGCGTTGAAGCGCACCGCGAATTCGCCATGGGCCGTGGTGGTCATGGCGTCGCGGCCGAAGAAGGGCAGGGCCGTGCCGGTGTTGAGTTTCTGGTCGATCAGCATCGCCAGATGACCGCCGGCCTTCAGGCGTTTCATGATCTCGCGGGCGGCTTTGGCGCCCTTGGGCAGGAAATCGGTGGCGCCGCCGGCGCGGCGGCGGGAATGCTGGATCAGCTTTTCGATTTCGGTGTCGTTGGCCTGGCGATAGACCTGGGTGAGGGCGATGCCCGACTGGGTGGCGGCAAGCGAGGCCAGTTCCCAATTGCCGTAATGGCCCGAGACGAAGATGCCCGGCCGGCCGTCGTCGCGGGCGGCCAGCGCGTGTTCGTGGCCGATCACCTCCACCCGGGCGGGGTCGCGGCCGGTGCAGTCGAAACGGTCGAGATGGGCGATCTCGAAGGCGGTGCGGCCGAGATTGTCCCACATGGCGCGGAGGATGCGCTCGATCTCGTCGGGGCCGAGCTCGGGAAAGGCGCGGGCGAGGTTGCGGCGGGCGATCCGGCTGACCTTGATCCGCGGGCCGATGCTGCGCGCCAGCCAGCCGCCGAAGGCCGAGGCGCGTTCCAGGCCGAGCAGCCGGGCAAAGCCGAAGGCCAGGCGGCCTGACAGGCTCTCCAGTCGCCGACGGAAGGTCATCGGCGGCGTTTCGGGGGCGAAAGGGGTGTCAGAAGTCATCTGCGGCGCCCGGTGCCGTCCTCGTGTCCGGTGCCGTCCTCATGCCCGGCCCGGCCGTCGATCAGCCGCGACAGCCCGGCCGGCGTGGCGGGTTCCGGCCGGCGCGGGTCGATGCGGTCCAGCAGCCGGTCCAGCGGGTCGGCATCCAGCCATTCCAGGCTGATGGTCAGGTGGTCGACCAGGTCGCGCGCCTCGGGCGGCAGGCGGACCAGATCCTTCTCGGTCGTCACCAGCACCGCATCCATGCGATGGGCCACCTCCACCAGCCGGGCGATCTCGTCCGGATCATAGGGGTGATGGTCGGGGAAGGACCAGCTGCCGGCGATGCGGCAGCCGATGGTGCGCAGCGTGTCGAAGAATTTCTCGGGCCGGCCGATGCCGGCGAAGGCCACGACCTTGCGGTTGCGCAGCCGCCGGGTCTCGGGGCCCGGCACGGTCACGGCGCGCAGCACCGGGCGTTCGAAGGGCAGGGCCGCGGCGACATCGATCGTGTCCTCGCCCACCACCACCACGCCATCGGCGCGGGCCAGGCCCCGGGCCAGCGGTTCGCGCATCGGCCCGGCCGGGATCACCCGGCCATTGCCGAAACCATAGCCGCCGTCGACCACGATCAGCGACAGGTCTTTCTCGATCGACGGGTTCTGGAAGCCGTCATCCAGGATCACGACATCGGCCCCGGCCGCGGCCGCGGCGCGTGCGCCCGCCGCCCGGTCGCGGGCAACCCAGGTCGGCAGGCGGCGGGCGATCAGCAGCGCCTCGTCGCCCACCTGCTCGGCGCGATGGGCGATGGGGTCGACCAGCACGGGGCCCTTCACACTGCCGCCATAGCCGCGCAGCACCACATGGGGCCTGCGGCCGCGTTCGCGTAGCCGGGCGGCGATGGCAAGGGCGGTCGGGGTCTTGCCGGCGCCGCCGGCGGTCAGATTGCCGACACAGAGCACCGGCACGCCGGCACGGGCCGGCCGGGCCAGCAGCCGGCGCAGCGCGCCCGCCGCCCGGAAGACGAGCGACAGCGGCGCCAGCGCCCAGAGCAGCGGGCGCTCCACCGGTTTGGCCTGACGTCCCCAGAATTCCGGTGCCTTCACGACGGATCTCCCGATGCCTCGGCCGGTTCGAGAAGCGGTCCCAGCGCGGCCGCGATGGCCTCCACCGCGGCACGTCCCTCTTCGGCCACCCGGGCGCCGGCCCGGGCCAGTCTCTCGCACGCCGCCGGATCGTCGAGCAGCCGCCCGGCCGTCCGGGCGAGCGCGGCGGCATCCTCGACGATCTCCACGGCCCCGGCTGCCCGGAAGCGGGCGGCCAGGCTCTCGAAATTGCCGAGATGCGGCCCGGTCGTCACGGCGGCGCCGAGGCGCGCGGGTTCGAGCAGATTATGCCCGCCGACCGGGACAAGCGAGCCTCCGATAAAGGTGAGGGGGATTGCGCGAAAAAAAAGACCCAGTTCGCCGAGCGTGTCGGCAAGGTAGACCTGCGTCTGCCTGGTCAGCGGCTCGCCTGCGGCTCGCCGCGCCACCCGAAGCCCCGCCGCACGGATCTCGTCGGCGATGGCCGGGCCGCGTTCGGGGTGGCGGGGGACGATCACGGTCAGCAGGTCGGGGCGGGTCGCGCGCATCGCCCGGTCGGCCGCCAGGATCTGCGTCTCTTCGCCCGGATGGGTGCTGGCGGCGAGCCAGACCGGCCGCGCGCCGATCGCGGCCTTGAACGCTGCGACCGCCGCCGGATCCGCGGGCAGCGGCTCGGCCGCATCCTTGAGGTTGCCGGGGGCCGGGACCGGCCGGCCGAGCACGGCCGAGAACCGGGCGGCGCTGTCGTCATCCTGGGCGAGCAGCGGCCGGAAGCCGCCGATCAGCCGGGCGGCGAGGCCGGGCAGCCTCGCCCAGCGCCGGGCAGAGGTCGCCGACATCCGGGCATTGACCAGGGCGCGCGGAATGCGCCGCCGGTCCAGCCCGTCGATCAGATTGGGCCAGATCTCGCTTTCGACGAAGACCGCGGCATCCGGCCGCCAGTGATCCAGGAAGCCGTCGACCGCCACGGGCAGGTCGACCGGGGCGAACTGATGCAGGGCGCCGACGCCCCCCCCGGTTTCCGTCAGCCGGCTTTCCATCAACCGGGCCGAGGTGACGGTGCCGGTGGTGACCAGCACCGTGGTCGCGGGCGCCATCGCCTTCAGCCGCGCGATCAGCGGCAGCAGCGACAGGCTTTCGCCGACACTCGCGCCATGCAGCCAGACCAGCCGCCCGGCCGGACGGGCAAGGCCGGGGCGCCCCAGACGTTCCGGCCAGCGGGTATCGTGCTCGCGCCCCGCCGCCCGGCGGCGCTCCAGATGGCGCTTGACCAGCGGCGTGCCCAGACGGGCGAGGCCGCGATAGAGACTGAGAGCCAGACCTGCCGTACTGATCGATCCCGCCCCGCTCATCGATCCGCCGCCGCCTGTTCGGTATCCAGCGGCGGCGGCAGCTCCAGCGGCGCATGGCCGGTGGCGCGGTCCGCCTCGGCGGTGATGCGGTTCAGCTCGTCCTCGATCCGGATCCGGTAGCGGTCCAGCGTCGCGGCATCGGCATCGCGGGGCACATGGATCGGCTCGCCCCAGATGAACACCCCGCGGCTGAACGGCATCGGCACCAGGAACCGGTCCCAGCTGCCCAGCAGCCGCCGCCGGCGCATGCCGAAGGTGGCCGGGATGACCGGCACCCCTGAAAGCCGGGCAATCGCCGCGATGCCGCCGCTTGCCCGCTGACGCGGCCCGCGGGGCCCGTCGGGGGTGACGCCGGCATATTCGCCGGCGCGGATCGCCTTCACGATCTGCCGCACCGCCGCCGCCCCGCCTTTCGACGACGAGCCGGCGACCGAGCCCAGGCCGAAATGGGCGATGGTATCGGCGATCAGCCGGCCGTCGCGATGCTGGCTGATCAGCATGTTCATCGGCACGCCCGCCCGCCAGACATGGGGCATCATCAGCAGCCGCCCGTGCCAGAAGGCCAGGATGAAGGGCCGGCCCTCGTCCCAATGGGCGCGCGGGACGGCATCGCCCGTCACCTGCCAGCGGCCGGTGGCATGGACCAGTCGGATATAGGCGGCGGCGATCCGGCAGGCGAGGCGGCGCGCCCGGTCGCTCTTCAGCCAGCGCTTGACCAGCCCCGCCATCGGCCTCAGCCCTTCCGCACGGTCGGCGCGGCTGCCCCGGCGGCATCCTCGACATCGATATGGCCGACCGGCGTCTCGGACTGGTCGGCGAACTGCAGCGCATGCAGCCGGGCATAGGCCCCGCCCTGGGCGATCAGTTCGCCGTGGCTGCCCTGTTCGATCACCCGGCCGCGATCCATCACGCAGATCAGGTCGGCATCGACCACGGTCGACAGCCGGTGGGCCACCACCACCACCGTGCGCCCGGCCATCAGCCGGGTGAGCGCATCCTGCACCGCCCGCTCGCTTTCCGTGTCGAGCGCCGATGTCGCCTCGTCGAGCAGCAGGATCGGCGCGTTCTTAAGCATGGCGCGGGCGATGGAGATCCGCTGGCGCTGGCCCCCCGACAGGCTGGAGCCATGCTCGCCGACCGGCGTGTCATAGCCCTTGGGCAGGGCCATGATGAAATCATGTGCCGCGGCATCGCGCGCGGCGGCCTCGATGTCTTCGCGCGCGGCATCGGGCCGGCCATAGGCGATGTTGGCCGCGACGCTGTCGTTGAACAGCGTCACCTCCTGCGAGACCAGCGCGATCGCGGCGCGCAGCGACGCCATGGTCACCGCGCGGACATCGGCCCCGTCGATGGTCAGCCGGCCGCCGTCGAGGTCGTAAAAGCGCGGGATCAGGTTGATCACGGTCGACTTGCCGGCGCCCGAGGCGCCGACCAGCGCCACCCGCTTCCCCGCCGGCACCACCAGATCCAGCCCGTCGAGCGCCGGCGCCCCGTCGGCACCATAGCCGAAGCGCGCATCCTCGAACCGGATCTCGCCCTTGACCGGCCCGCCGATGACCTGGGGCAGGGGCTTTGCGTCCGGCCGGTCGGTGATCGTCGCCGGCAGGTCGACCAGTTCGAACACCCGATGGGCGGCGGCCAGGCCTTCCTGGAGATTGGCGTTCAGATTGGCGAGGGTCTTGGCCGGGCGATAGGCCATCAGCAGGGCGGTCACGAACGAGAAGAAGGCCCCGGGCGTGGTCTCGCCCGCGACCACCTGTGATCCGCCATAGAAGATGACGAGGCCGACCGCCACGCCGCCCAGTGCCTCCATGATCGGCGAAGAGGCGGCACGGATGCGTTCGGCCTTGCCGGTCAGGCGGTAGATCTCCTCGACCGTCACGCCCATCCGCCGGGTTTCATAGCCCTCCATGCCATAGGCCTTGACGTGGCGGGCGCCCAGGAAGGTCTCTTCCAGAATGCCGGTCAGCCGGCCGATCTGGTCCTGGGCGCGGTCCGACACCTTGCGCATCCGCCGGCCCAGCTTCGCGATCGGCAGGATCGCGACCGGGAAGACCACGAAGGCGATGATCGCCAGCAGCCAGTCCTGCCAGAACATCAGCCCCACCAGGAAGATGACGGTCAGGCTTTCCTTGGCCAGGCTGGTGATCGCGGCGGCGGCGGATTTGCGCACCAGCTGCACGTCATAGGTGAAGCGCGCGATCAGCCGCCCCGATCCGGTGCGGTGGAAGAAGGCGAGATCGGCGGCCATCAGCCGCTGATACATCCGGTGCTGCAGATCGGCCACCACCCGGGTGCCCAGCCGTTCCATCAGCACCCGTTCGGCATAGGTCGCAAAACCATTGGCGGCGGCGATGGCGAGCACGGCGGCGGGCACCAGCAACAGCATGGTCTCGTCGCGCTTCAGGAACACATCGTCCAGCACCGGCTGCATCAGCCAGGCATTGGCGGCGGTTGCGGCCGCGGTCACGATCATCGCCCCGATCGCAAGCGCGATCCGCCGCCAATAGGGGCGCAGATGCTCGCGGGCGAGGCGGGTGATCAGGGCCCGGGTGCCGGCGGCACCTGCGGGGTGGGGAGACTTCGGCTTGCGGCGCGACATGGGGCGGGGATGGATCCCGTGAAGAGGCGGCGGCCGGCGGATGCGGTCGGCATCCGGCCGGCGCGGGTCATGGCTGCGGTTGTACGCCAGCCGGCGCCGGGCTTCCAGCCGCATCGACCGCAAGCCGGCCGATCAGGGCGGCATGCAGCGCCGGGTTTGCGGCGATCAGCGAGGGATGTTCGGTGGTGTCGGGCCTGGCATAGAGCAGGTCGCGGCCCTCGGCATCGGTCATCCGTCCGCCCGCCTCGGCGACGATCAGATCGGCGGCGGCGAGATCCCAATCGGCCTTGGGGCGCAGCGACACCGCGGCATCGAAGCGGCCGGCGGCGACCAGCGCCAGCTTGTAGGCGATGGAGCCGAGCGCGATGACCGCGCTGCCGTCCAGGCCTGAACCCCAGCGACGTTCATGAAGTTCCCGGCGCGAGACCAGCAGCCGGGCGGCAAGCGGATCGGCCCCCTCGCCCACCCGGCAGGGGATGCCGTTCAGCCGGCAGCCATGGCCGGCCACCGCCTCGAAAAACTCGCCCGTCGCCGGGTTGAAGACCTGGGCGATCACCGGGCGTCCGGCCTCGACCAGGGCGACCGAGATGGTGAATTCCGGCCGCCCGTCCACGAAGGCCCGGGTGCCGTCGATCGGATCCACCACCCAGATCCGCGGCCGGGCGCGTTCCGAGAGATGGGCGACGCTTTCCTCCGACAGCCAGCCATAGCCGGGCCGGGCATGGAGCAGATGGTCGCGCAGCACCGTGTCGATGGCGATGTCGACCTCGGTCACCGGATTGTCGCCGCCCTTGTCCCAGGTCACCGGCGCCTTGCCGAAGGCGTTCATGGCGATCCGCCCACCCGTCCGCAACGCCCGCTCCAGCAGCAGGCGGTCGTCGACGAGGTCGGCCGGCAGGGCGCCGTCGGGCAGGGCGAACAGGGGCGGGGTCATCGGTGGCGGGCACTCCCGGTCGTGGATATGGGGTCGTCTGGTCGTTTCGCAGATCAGGCGCCGGCGACGGTCAGGCCGCCGACGGCGAGCGTCGGCGCATCGGTGCCGCTGCGGAATTCGAGATCGGAGGCGGGTTCCACCGACATCAGCATGTCCTGGATGCGCCCTGCAACCGTGATCTCGTTCACCGGATAGGCAATTTCGCCGTTCTCGATCCAGAAGCCTGCCACACCCTGGCTGAAATCGCCGGTGACGACGTTCACACCCGAGCCCATTGTTTCATCGACCAGCACGCCGGTGCCGATCTTCGCAATCAGCTCGTCGCGGCTGAGCGTGCCCGGCGCCAGATAAAGATTGCTCGAGGCCGGGCTGGGGGCCGATCCGGCGCCGCGGGCGGCATGGCCGGTGCTCTTCAGCCCCAGCTGACGGGCGGAGCGGCAGTCCAGCAGCCAGGATTTCAGCACCCCGCCTTCGACCACGGTCAGCGGCGCGCCGGCGATGCCCTCGCCGTCGAAGGGATGCGAGGCGGGCGCCCGCTCGCGGAACGGGTCGTCGATGATGGTGAAAGCGTCGCAGGCGACGCGCTCGCCCATCCGGTCCTTCAGGAAGCTGGTGCCGCGGGTGACCGCCGCCCCGTTGACGGCCGACGCGATGGCCGCGACCAGCATGCGCGACACCCGCCGGTCGAACACCACCGGCACCCGCGCGGTCTTCGGCCTGCGCGGGTTCAGCCGCGCCACCGTCCGCTCGCCCGCGATCCGGCCGATCCTGGCCAGATCGTCCATGTCGGCCACGAAGCGCTTCGAGGTGTATTCATGGCCGCGGACCATGTTCAGCCCCTCGCCCGCGATCACGCTGGCGCCCACCGTGAAGCGGCTGGTGCGATAGGCGCCGCGGAAGCCGTTGGAGGCGGCGAGCGCGATCATGCTGTGGGACTGGGACGCGCCGGCACCCTCGGAATTGGTCACGCCCTCGACCCCGCGGGCCGCCTCTTCGCAGGTCTCGGCCCAGGCGAGCAGATCCTCGGCGCTGAATTCGGTCGGGTCGTAGATCTCCAGCGCCGGAATCTCGCGCGCGATCTCGTCCGGCTCGGCCAGGCCCGCAAAGCGGTCCTCGGGCACGACATTGGCCATGGCGACCGCGCGCTCGGCCAGCGCGTCCAGGCTGCCGGGCCTGAGGTCCGCGGTCGAGACGATCGCCTGACGGCGCCCGACCAGGACCCGAAGCCCCAGATCGCCGCCATCCGACCGGGTCAGTTCCTCGATCTTGCCCAGCCGGCGCTGCACCGACAGCGCGCGGCTCTCGACCATCAGCGCATCGGCCTGGTCGGCACCGGCACGCTTCGCGCGCGCAATCAGGTCTTCGAGCAGGTCGAGAGCGTTTCCAAGTCCGGTATCGGTCATCGGTATCTCACGTGAGCGGAAAAGGCAGGCGGCGCGGATCTGGTCCACGTTCGTCATGGCCTCAGGATATGGGGTGGGGGGCCCTGAATGCCAGCGTCACGGTCGCGCGCCACCGGAACGGGCGTGCTCGGGATCGCCTCAGGGACACGGCCTTGCCTACGCGTCCACGTAGCTTCGTGTGCCTGCTGCCCGTGCGATCATGCCGGGGACGGCCCCGCCGGGGTCGGCGACGGATCTGCATCGGAGGGATGAGCGGTGAAACGGATCCTGATCAGCGTTCCGGGGCAGTACTACAAGAACATCTACCTTCCCTATGTCTGGGCTGTGCTCAAGACCCATGCCGAGCATGACCCGGAGATTCGGGCGGCCTATGAGTGGCTCGAGCCGGTTTATCTCTATCATGGTGAGGCATTCGACCAGATCTCCGACCTGTCTGTCGACGTGCTGGGGCTGTCCTGCTACGTGTGGAACTGGTCGACGAACCTCGAAATTGCCCGCCGGGTCAAGGCGCGCAATCCCGGCTGTCTGGTGGTGGCCGGCGGCCCGCATCCGGCCTGGGGGGAGCCCGGCTTCATCGATGCCCAGGGCGTCATCGACATTATCGTCAAGCGCGAGGGCGAGGAACCGTTTCGCCGTATCCTGAAAGCGGCGTTGGCGGCGGTCCCTGACTTTACCGGTATTCCGAACCTCATCCTGCGCGGAGACCGGCACACGGAAGACACCGGCCCCCTTGATCTGACCGGCATGGCGAGCCCGATTCTGGCCCAGGCGGCATATTTGGCGCGCATGTCGCGGGAGCTTCGTGCGCGTGGGCGTGACGCCCACATGATGTGGGAGACCAATCGCGGCTGCCCGTATTCCTGCGCATTCTGCGACTGGGGATCGGCGACCAACGCCAAGGTGCGCCGTTTCGACATGACGCGACTGGAGGCAGAGATCGACTGGTTCTCCGAGGCCCGTCTGCACACGGTCTTCATCGCCGACGCCAACTACGGAATGCTGAAGCGCGACGAGGAAACGGCCGAGCGTCTGTGCCTGTCGAAAAGAACGACCGGCTATCCCGAGTACATCGTCCTGAACCCGCCGAAGAATCGACAGGACGTCATGGCCCGCATCACAGAGCGGTTTTGTGAAGCCGGATTGTTTGCGCTGAGTTCGGTGAATTTTCAGCACACCCGCGCTCAGGTCCTTCAGGCAATCGCCCGCGAAAACATTCCGATCCGCAAGCTGATGGAGCCGATCGTCCGGCAGTGGACGCCTCAGACGCCGATCACGGCGGTGCTGATTACGGGTAATCCGGGCGATACGCCCGATCTGTGGATGGATTGCCACGACGATATTCTGGAGTGGGGGTTCCACGAGGATATCGTTGCCGTGGATTTCGTGGTTCTGCCCAATGCGCCGGCCGGTTCCCGCGCCTATCGTGCACAGTGGCAGATCGAAACCATCCGCCGAAGGATTCCGCTCAAGATTCTGCCGAAATCGGGGGCCGGAGATCGGGCGGAGAACTTCTGTGAATATATCGTTGCCACGTCGAGTTTCGACCGCGACGACTGGGTCAGGATGCGGCTGTGGACCACCATCGTCCAGGGGTTCCACAATTACGGCGCCACGCGTTTCATCTCGGCCTATCTGCGTCACTATCACGGCTGCCGCTATCGTGACGTTTACGAGGCTCTGATCGACCGCGCTCCGCAGGGCGGTGTCATTCGGCGTCTGACGGATCGTCTGAAAGCGGTGATCGGCGCCTATCTCTCGGATCCCGAGGGAGAGCTTTTCGTCGACTGCCACGCCGATCTGGATTTTCTGTGCCCCGTCGAGGGGGCGGCCTTCTTCCTTGCCGTCCTGGATGTCGATGGGTTTTATGCCGATGTCGAAAAGATTCTGCTCGATGTCTTCCATGTGGATCCGGTCGTCGCGGCCGACCTGATCGCGTTTCAGCGGGGGGTGCTGATCACGCCCGACTATGATCCGACGATCGGCCGTGACGTGGCGCTTGTCCACAACTGGCCCGAGGTTTTTCGCGCGATCCTTAGAGTCCGTCCGAGAAGTTATCTATGATTTCCGGCTCCTTGCGATTCTCCGCATCATGATCCGGATCATGGCGAGG